>Ga0209728_1001570_pt1 | contig 13511 bp, 12 predicted proteins | sample RifGroD1_FD_183997 | JGI IMG/M metagenome (GOLD analysis project Ga0209728, IMG submission 183997) | Groundwater microbial communities from Rifle, Colorado, USA - Groundwater D1 (SPAdes) (version 2) | ecosystem: Environmental > Aquatic > Deep subsurface > Groundwater | place: Rifle, Colorado... | reverse complement strand
TGCATGTGTTAGGGAATGAAGAAAAATTACATGTATTATAAAGTTAATATTTATACCCTCTAGAAAATTTAAAAACTAGAGGGTATAAATATTTAAAATTAAATTAATTTTTTTAATTCTCTTTCTAATATTTCTTTAATATTATCAAAATCCCAATACCATATAATTAATAAATTTATATTATGTATTTGTGCGTATTCACATTTCCTTCTATCATGTTCAATTTGTTTTTCAAAATCTTTCTTAGATTTATGAAAACCTTTTATATATTTTTCATGTTGCATTCCATGATATTCTATAAGAAGATTCAATTTAGGCAAATAAAAGTCATAAGAAAGATTTTTTCCACCTAATCCTAGTAATTTATCAAATTCTTTTTGTGATATAAAATAAATTATTTTATATTTTTCTTCATTAATTAATTTATCAAAATCTTTTTGAAATATTTTAATCAAATTATTAAAGATTAAAATCTCATCAATCTTATTTTCACCTTTAGATTTATTGCATTCAGGACATCCAGTACCCATATTTTTATCAGTTCTGTGGCCGACAGTTGCGTCCCATTCATTACCACATTTAGAACATAACCACCAAACTTTATTGTCATGCCCACAAGTAACATCATAAGGTGTCAAACTACCATTTAAAGTAGGATGCCATTCTTTTGCTAAATCTGGTCTTTTAGTTGCAAGACAATTTGATAGAGTTATCTGTAAACCTTTACAAACACCACAACCATTGCCAGTTTGAATATCGCTCCAATTTGCTTCAAATATATCTAAACATTCTAGTTTTAAACATTTCCATTTCAATTTTATTTTTGCATCTATATATGTATCGCTAACTAACTCAAATGGTTTATTATTTAATTTACACCATAATTTAATATTTTGAATAGTATATGGATTTAATTTATGGAATTTACTAGGTTTAAAACCAGTTAATAAATTATCATATCTGCTTGTATAATAATAACCTTCTCGATCTTTAAAAGTTAATTTATACCTAGTATTTTTATATTCTTTATCTATCAATTCATAATCTAAACTTTCAACATATTTTTTTACTTCTTCATATGTATGGCTTTTAGCATTAGATAATTTTTTCTTGCCACATAATTTACACCTTTGACACCTATCTTTAAATTTAACAAATCTTACTTTATCATAGTTGCCACAAGAGCATATAAAATCTAAAAGTTGTTGAATATTTATATACTCTTCTTTTGGTGTTTTTAATTCACAACCTTGTTCTTCAAAATAATCTTTAACTTCTTCATAAGTCCATTTCTTTCCTTTGCTCATTACGCATCAACATCCTCTCTAAATGTATTTTTAATTTCCTTACTATCTCCCTGAAAATAAAAAGAAGGATGGCAGAGAGTACCATCCTTATCAACCACATTGGCCTATGTGATTTATCTTTTTCCACACAAAAACAAAAAAGAGCAGAAATTAATCCACTCTCTTTCAAAAAGTTAACCTACATTTTTCAATTTATGAGTATAATGTAGGTTAAATATTATATTAATAATTTAATTATTCCATTCTAATCCATTACTAATCCACAATCAAATCCAACCATCAACTCAACCACCAAACAAACTCCTACCACACATCATACAATACCTAATCCTAATCTCATCCAAAACTACCATCCCTATATCATCACCCTCAAACAAACTCAAATTATTATTCTGAAAATATAGGAAATATTCTTTGTCTTTGAAGTTAGATGTGGATAAAGTAGAGGATGTAGATAGGGTAGAGGATTTAAAGGATGATAGGAGTACAGTTGATTTTGAGCAGAAATCGCATTCTGATTCTATGTTCATTATATAACCTACCTTTATTATATTAATTTAAATTTTTAATAAAAAGTACATTTTTATAAAATCTCCTATTAGAAGTAAATAAAAAACAAATAAATATATATTTGGATGGATTATAATTGTTTGCTTTTAAAAGCAAACAATTTAATACAGACAACAAACCGCTTTAGCGGAATAGTATAATTCTGTGTTACCTTACTCATATAAGTGTCTATTACCAAATATGTAAAATCATATGTATAAAAAGTAGGACTCACTGTATAACTAAAATACAAAAAGTAGGATTCATTAAAGTAATGGGCAAAAAATGTTCAATTATATATAAAATGTGATTCTATGTGTAAGTGAAAAACAAAAAAGTAGGATTTATTTAAAATTTTATGTATTTGCTATTTTTATTATATATAATATTATTGTTTTTAAATAATATTTCTACTGATTCATTATTAATAGCTTTATTAAATGTTTTCCTACTATCTGTACCAACTAATTCTCTTAATTTTATTTTACTAATTCCTTTATTTTCATCGTATATATTAGATTCAATTAATTGCTGTTTATAATCGTCATCATTAATAATTTTATTTAAAATATTAAATAATATATTTTCTGGTGATAAAGGTTTATATGTTTTAATATTATTTTTAAATTCTTTATATTTTTCTTTTTGTATCTTTCTTATATCTAATTCTATTTCATTATTTTTATATTTAATAAACAATTCTAAATCTTTTTCATCAAAACAATATTTGCCGAAAATATAATGAAATTCATAATGCAATTTCTGTGTTAATAATATAGCATCTATATTTTTATGTTTTTCAATAAAAATATTAGTTATATTATCTAATTCTTCTTCACTATAATCAGCAATATATTTTCTCCTATCTAACCCTAATTCATTCAAAGTATCTACCATACATGCTAAAAATGAAGTTATATGGTGTACTTCGTCATAAGTTTCTCCTGAAATAAAACATTTACCATTATATTTTTTAATTATATTATTTCTCCAAATTCTAATTTCTTTTAAATTTCTTATATATACATCCAAAGGAACATCTTTAATTATAGTTATTGTATCTATATTACTTATATTTTTAATTTTCTTATTTAAAAAATAATTAATTTTACCTTCCTGATACTCTTCTTGATGTGATTCAACAAACTGATTAATTAACTCATTTAAATAGTTATCGAATTGATTCAAAGACATATTTTCTATATTATTCATACTTAACCTCCGATATTATATTAATAATTTATCGTAAGGTTACTGTATATATACTTATATGAGTAACCTTACGATTTTATATTATTTAAATTAATTTTATGCATTTATCTGTACTATTAATAGTCAAATTATAATCTTTAATAAATTGTTCCATAAGTGGTTTCTTCATAGCATCGTTATATGCCACTCTATTTCCCATATCAATTAATTCCCTTAATTTTACTTTCTTAATCCCTTTATTAACATCATACATTTTCTTCTCAATTAATTCATTTCTATATTCTTCATCTTCAATAATTCTCTGCATTACATGAATTAATTTTTCTTCAGGTGTAATTTTTCTAGTTTTAATATTTCCTCGTCTATCTTCAAAATCTAATTCCCAATCATAACTAATATTAACTCCTGGCATAGATATTGATATTAAATTATCTATTTCTTGATCCTTATTAATTAAGAAAATATAAGTAAGTGGCGTGTCTCCTTTAATATACTGCCTACATGATATTCTATTAATTGCTTGGGTAACTACTGAAGCAGTTTGTGATACTCTAATATTTTCAAATTCTTCTTCAATAAATCTTCTAGCACCTTTTTTCGGTATTAATGTAGTATCCATAGAATTAAAATTATCAGGTTTTAATTTATCAATTTCTATTGTTGAAAGAAAATATAGTAGAGGAGTACAAGGATCGTCCATAAGAGGTATACCTAATGAAAACAATTTATTACATTCTGCATAATCATTTATACCTGTAGTCAAACCATAATATGTAAAAATTAAATTTTCAAGATATATGTAATCTTTAAATCTCTTCTTAATAGGTGCTTCATAATCTTTTTTGTTTAATATTATCAATACTTTATCTGTTTCTACAATATTATTCTCTATATACTCAACAAATTTATCCAACAATCCTTCTTCTAAATTATCTCCTATAGATTTTCTACTACCTGTAATTCCATTAAATATATTTATATATGTATTATTATAATTTTTTATTATTGGTAAATTAATTACATTATAATCTTTATTTATTTTATACAAATGATTAATTCCACTTGTTGCATCTAAAGCAATCTGACTAAATAAAGGAGAATTAATATCAATATATTGAAATGTTACTATGCTTTTATGTTCAATTTCATCACTGTATCTTAAATATCCACCATGTTCAAGTAAATTATGAATACTTAATAAACTTTCTTGTGCTACTCTATTTTTAGAATCATAAATTACTTCATCTAATTTTTCAGGTACGATTATATTATCAAGAGTAATGAAAAACATCTTATTCTTCTGTATGGAATAGGGCTTTAAAAATTCTCTTTTAATCTTAATAATAAACTCAATAAATTCATCGTATAAATCATTATTCCCAAGATTCATAATACAATTTTCTAAATTATTTATAGTCTTAATATTTACTTCAAAAAACCTTACATTTTTAATCTCTTCATCAATAATCAATCTTTGTCTATAAAATTTATTATATTCTTTTGTTATTCTATTTCTCTTTTTATTTGCCCAACATTGTAATCTCTCTAAATCATTATTTTTTATTAGTGTTTTAAATCCTTCATGTGTCATTACTACAATTGGATAAGTTGATAAATCTTCATTATTTATTCTATTTTTATTATCTCCACTATGGAAACTATACGCAACATTTTTCTTAACCTTTTTATTGATAGCACTTGCTGTATCATCACAATCACTTTTATATAATCTTAATATTATTGTGCCAGAATAAGGCAATAATTCTTTATTATTAACCATATATGCAATACTGTTTATCATTATCGTTGTTTTTCCACATCCTGTAGGGAAATTAATTGCATTTATAATTTTATTGTTATCATAAAACATAATATTATCTGCAATAATTTTTAATGATTCTGTGTATTTTTCATCACTAATCACATTACCATAACTTACTAAATCCTTGATTGTTAAATTAACTACATCATTAATGAAATTTTCTTTCTTTGTTAAATCTAATGCTGTAAAATACTTTTCATAATTCATTTCTAACATCTCCTTTAATATTATTTTGGTTTTCCTTAAAAAAATTTGGTAAACAGGAAGATACTAAGGATTGTATCTTGTCATGTTGCAATCACTATCCTGTTTACTGTGTATACTTCCACACAATAAAAGACACCTCTAAAAGAGATGCCTTATTTTCTATAGAAGTATTTATTTTAATATTTTACTATCAAACAAACTCCATATTTCACCCAAATAAACCACTCAAATTTCCCACACCTACATTTTATCCTAATCAAAATCAACTCTCGAAATAACCATAAAATATCGCTTATTTATTAATATTCCAAATATATCCAACCTACAAACCCTTATAAATCAATAGTTTATAGGCTATGAAATTTTTGATTATTTACATTAAAATTTAAATATATCTAGTATTAACCTATGAAAATATCATCATAAAACACAATAAAAAATATTTTAAAATATTAGTTATAAATTTGCTTCCATTGAATATATATAAATTGGAAAACGAAATAAGCAAAGGATAAGACATAAAAATTCCTTTTGCTAAAGTATAACCCTTGCTTATTATAGTGAGGGTTATACTTTTTAAATCTTAAATTTGAATCATAACCAAACAACAAGTTTGTATTGATAATTATTATTTAGTTAATTTAATAAAACTACTATTATTAACTGGACATTTACATTCTGAACCTCTGCACGGACTAAAGTCCGGCGGCTATGTCCCGCATTGTATATCTGTTAATTTAATTAGATTATTTTTTATATCTATATTTTTTGATTTTATTTCACCTGTAAGATAACACACAGGAACATTTATAATATTATTTACAATTATTATATTTTCAACTACTATATCTTTTGTACTATCTGACATATCTTTTTGAGAAATTAAATATGTTGCATTTGTACCATAAATATCAGAAGTAATAACATTACCAGAAAATATAATATTTCTACCAATATAATTTTCTTTATTAGACATAATTTTTTGATGTATAAAAGTATTTTCAATTATACGTGCTTTTATGTTATTATTAACCATATGTACTTCAAGAATATCTGCACTAGTAGTTTGTGGAACAAGTTTATATACATCAATATTATTATTTTTAATTATATAAAGATCCATTGGAGATACAGCTTCATATAAAGAGCACCATAAACTATCTAGTGGTTTTTTAAATTTTTCTGCTAAAGATTCTTCAATAATAAAAGTATTACCTTCACAATATCTTATTCCTCTACCATTAATACATTGTTTTGCTTTTATTAAAGATGGTGTTAATTTATTCACATCAAAACATATATTATTTTTATAAAAATTATTAATATAGTCTAAATAAAATCCATTAAAATATAGATCGTACAATTCAACAGAACCAGATGTATTTTTCATTCCCTCAACATGATTATTTATATATCTACAATAATTCCCTTCAAAATTTATAAAAGAATAATAACATCCTGTATTACCTGTATTTATAGACCACCAATTATCATCACAAATAACAATATTATTTTGACATAATAATATTTTTTTATTTAATTCTATTTCTGATTTAAAAACATGATTATTGGTAATTCCAGAATTTAAAAATACATTATCAAAATTATTTATAGTATTACCACTAATATTGATAATATCATGAGGCACATCCATTAAAACTATAAAACTACTCCTATTATTATTGATATTATTATTACTAAAATAAAATTTTTTTATTCCGTATTTTACCACATTAGGATTTATAGTTGTATCAGCAGAATACTTAAGTAGATATATATTGCCATTAAATACACAATTAGATATATTAACTGTATCTATAAAAATATTATTATTACATAAAAATAAAAGTTTATAAGTATTTCCTATATACTCAAAACACACATCATTTAAATTAATAATTCTTAAAGAAGATAATATAAAATAAGTAGTTGTATTGCCATCCATAATAATTATTTTACTATTATTTATACCTTCTATATTAATACTGTTAAATAATTTTGTTGGTTTATCTGTTTGTATGTAATATATATTATCTACGCAAATACTATCACCTTTAGATAATGCTGTTGCTAATTTTATATAATTGCTAGATGCATCATCTTTTGAATTAGATACCATACCAAGAGAAGAACAAGTCAAATTTTGCATTTAATACCTCACTTCAATAACATTAGATGACACGTCTTGAAAACTTACTGCATGATAAAATATACTACCACTATCTACCGAATCAATAATATCTGACATACCTCGCATATCTGTCCATGTTATACCATCAGTTGATTTTTGAAGGGTTTTAAATGCAATCATATTATGTTTAAAATTCAGCATCATTAATCCGTTTTTATTTTCACTAGAAACTTCTAAGCAGTTAACATTTCGAAATATATCATTATATGAAGCAGCAAGCGAATTACTATTTACTAAATTAGATTTTCCGCTAAGATACAAAGGATAAGGCAATGTGTTATACCAAAGTGCAGTATTTTGTGCCAATGGTCTTTTCCTTGGGTATAAAGCATAAATGCAAGAATAAAAAAGTCCACCAGTTAAAACTAATGTACCTGTGCTTCTCCACCAGTTAAAAAATGCTTCTCCATATTGATCATATCCGGTGTCGGTTTGAATAGTCGCTGTACCACTCTTATATACTAATAAATCATTTAACCCTTTTCTGTAATAAATCTCCAATTCAATAGGAGAAGCTGGAGTTACACCATCGGGCAATAATACATAAGCATTAGCCATTGGGCAATACCATACCCATTTGTTAAACTCTGGACAAAATACACACGAACTTGTATCTGCCTGTGACGAATCACTTGTTATCCCAGTAATTGACATTATTTGAACGCCGTATGTCACCATAATACCATTAAAAATCGATGATATTGTACTACATATGAAACCAGGGCCTTTCCCTTCATTTAATGTGGCATTATCATCTCTTATCTTTAAATTATTCATTACCGTATCTAATGAAGCCGGTATGTCGTTTACACCTTTTTCATAAAACTTTTGAAAAACATATGCACCCACTACTTTAGCTTTATCAAAAGCGGTATCAGTCATATTTGGTTCGGTCAACCCATAAGCTGAAAAACCATTTACACCTTGCATATATGCACGAATACGATATCCGTCGCCTTGATTTGGATGTTCAAACATAGATGGTAAATTTGATGACTGTGTTAACTTGCTATTGCCCAATATAATCATGCAATTATCACCTCACCGTCAAAGATTGGTCTACTAGGTAATCTAAATAAATCACAAGCGTTTCCTGCTGCTGTCCCACTAAGAATTTGTGGCATGGCAGTAGTACACACTGTAGTTGCAATAAATAATACTAACTCATTCGGCATAAATAGCGCATCATGATTAGCATTATCTTTTTTCCGTATTACTTTTGCTATTGCGAAATATGCAGATAAATATGTTGCAGGGTTAACTGCAAGTGGATTTGCATTAAGTCTTAATGTATTATTTACGAGTTTACTGCCTCTAAGAGATGCTGGAGTTGTATTAAAATACACAACTTGGGAACTGGGATTTGCATAATCAAAAGTATTTACCCAAGGAACCCAAGGAAATCTACCTACCTGCCCACCAGTTGCTACTGTAATTGAACCAGCAAAAGATGTATCACAGTCTGCAGTATGATCTAAAGGTAACTTTGCAGTTATAGGCAACCCCATATCTCCATTAACTGAATTCAAATAACTATCAGCAAGAACCATTACTTTACCAGGATCATAGACAATTTTTACAAGAGAATTAGAAGGTGTGAAAGCACACAATTGTTCCATTAATCCCTGATATGGTACACCTATACATACGACTTCCCATGTTTTTTCTGTTCCATCACTTACAGTGGTTAAAGTTATTTCTTTTTTTTGAATGTTTAATGCCGAATATAGATTGGTTGTTTTTGTAGGGTCAGCAGTTAAATCATAAACTGATATAATTTCGGATACATAAGCTTTATCCGTTTTAAAAGTATCGTTATCCGTATTTGCTACCGCAGAAAAACTACTATACATAGGTATTACTAATTTGTTAGTCGCAGTTGTAGCTGTAAATTGTAATACGTATGTTCTAGCAGGTCTTTCGATATCCAATGATTTTTTAGGTTCGAGAAAATATGACATTGCATTTTGAAATATATCGCCTAATGCTAGTCTTGGTCTATCAGCAAAATTAATTGTGTTTTTACGGTAAAAAGGGGCAAATCCAAACATTATATCAACCTCCTCACAATACAGGAGATTCCTGACGGAATGGTTACTTCTGTATTTGGGGTGCCACCTATAGGTGAACGTATAAAGCCAGCAGGAAATGTTAATGTAATTCCATTTATAATAAAATCTTGCCAAATCTCTTCTTCGTGATATATTTCAATTGCATATATTGATTCAGAAAAAGTTAAAATATTATTTTCATCAGCATCAGTATTTTTTTTCTGCTCTGCAATTTTGCTACCAGTTAGTTGAACTTTAGCACTTCCACTAAACAATAAATTATAAATCCCACTTAACCAACCTCTAATTCCAATTCCTCCAGTTGGTTGATTTACTCCAGTAGCATCAGTCCCATCTTGTGATGGATTTCCAGGAAGAGAAGTTATTTTAACATTATCATTTTTAAATTCAAAACTACTCATATTATTATGAACCTCCTTTTTATTTATTTTTTATATTAATATTCTAATCCGAAAACTTTGATAATTTAGGGATAAAGATATTAAAAATAATTGCTTCATTTCGATTTAATTTAATATTAATCAGTTTATTTATAATAACTTTTAGTTCACTTATATATTTAAAAATATAGATTCTTCTCCTTTTAAATTTATTTCAATATCTTTCATAAATTTTTCACAATCAAATTTGGGTAAATTATCAATATTAATTTCTATTTTGGATACTTCACTTAAATTAATACAATCAATAATATTATTAATATTTTTAACAAACATATTAAATTTATTATATTGCTCATTAGTAATAAAACTCATATAATTCTGCTCCTTAACCTAAATTTGACTTCCTGCTTAACTTATACTATAATATATCCAATATAATATTAAGTCTTCGCAGTTAAACTTTCTGCAAAATAACACTAGATTTGAGTACCCATCTTGTCTAGTGTTATTTTGCTTTTTAATTTTAATTAAAAGTAATAGTGTCAAGTATTTTTACCTTATCCCCTATCATAAAAATGAAAGCGGGGAGGAGCGAGAGGAGACAGTGTGTAAAAGGTAGAGGACTCTATTTTATTTCTCCACTAATATCAACATCAGATTTAATTTTACTATCACTTTTATTCATTAATGTTTCGACCGATTTTACACTTACGCTCGCTAAAATTATTCCATTAATAAAATTTATAAAAATTGCTTCACCATTGAATATATTTTCTCCTAAAAAATGTTTAGATAAAAATAGCAAAGACTCAGAAATCACGAAAACTAGGTATTTCGTAGACAATGTTTTACCAAACGCTTTTTTATAGATGTTATCTACAATTTCTTTAAAATATTGTACTAGTAATACAACTACTAGAATTAAAGTTGTAATAGTAGATAGATTCTGAATTGAAATAAACTGTTCCATAATAGAACACTCCTTTTTTAATTATTTTACAATAACTTTCTTCTCAATCACATCATAATCAACACTTTTACCTAATTCTTGGCATAGAGGACGGATAGATGAGTAAGTCTTATCATCAATTAATATTCCATCTAAAATCTTACCATTTACATCAATCTTGACAATATTATCTTTTATATTTACAGTACGAGAATTTACATCATAGCTAAGGATTTTAGAGAATAGATTGATAATATCTCTAGTTTTTACGTATGAAGTATTATCAATTATATAATTCTCAATATTTTTTTCTTCTCCGTTATAATTAAATATTATTGAATTTTTAGTGTTTAATATTGTCATATCTAAATCAATCTCCTTAATTTCTTTAATCTCATTATAATTAACCACTTTATCAATAAACCATTGTTTATCAATACTTGTTCCTGGACAAGTTTTACTAGCATATTCATTATGAAATACAATACCTTTTGTACCTAAATTAAAATAATTAATTCCCCAATTAACTAATTTCAATATAGAATTTAATTGTTCATCTTCTAATTTATCATGTCCAATATCAAAATTTCCTATCATTTCAATTGCAAGGAAACACAGTGAATTCCTTCCTGTAATTGAAGCAGGAATTTTATTGAAATCACGTCCAGTTACGAATTTTCCATCAGGGAGTAAAGTCAAATGTTGTCCAACGTCTGCCCATCCTAAATTATTAACGTGATAATTTCTCATTGCTTCTTGTAATGCAATACCGTTATTACCATTGAAATCTTTGTGTTCTGGTTTCCAGCAGTGATGAACGTGGATTTCTGAGAATTTTCTAGTCCATTTGAAATTCTTTATGTAATTGATTAATTCATCTGTTGTTAGTATTTTAAAACTACTCATTTTAATCAATTTCTCCTTTTTATTTTATATATTTTATTAATCTAATTCACTAATTTACTTGATTGATGCATAAACGTATAAATAGTAACTGCGCCAGAAATTAATGCTGTAAAAATTGCCCCCATCGTTATTATCGTTTGTGTTTTTACTTTGCCTTTATTTTCTGTTTCACTAATTTTTACTTTAGTATCTTTTTCTATTAATCTACTAACCAAATCTTTTTGACTATCAATTAATTCTTTTTGAAAATTTTGTAATGTTATAGAATTTTCTAAGATACTCTTTTTAGTATCTACCTGATTAGATTCGATATTACTTAATTTAACTGACATCTCTGCTGATTGTATTAATATCTTAGTTGTAATATCCTCTAATTTTGTAACTCTATAATCAATTTTTTCCAATTGTTTTTCATGTTGATCTAAAATCACATCTACAGTATCTAAGTCGATAGTCATATTCTCAACATCTCCTCTCAAAAATTTATCACTACTTTCACCAACTTCATCAAAATTATTTTCATATACCATATTGACTTACCTCCCATATTATTGTATAATAATTTAGAAATCAATAATCACCAACATTATTGATGGAAAAATAAGAGAGAAGAAGGGAGTATTTCTTCTCTCTTTATATACATATTAACCTAACAACCTAACAATTTAAATAAAATTAATATTAGAATCTCAATTAAATCTCCGCGAGAGCCTGTGAGCACCAGAGAGGTTTAATTTGGGATTCTAATAATTTTTTAATAATTTAGTCAGTAAATTCAACTCTAACCTTAAAGTATCTTTTTAAATCAATATTATTACAATATATCCAATTAATTCTATCAGAACTTGTATAATAATAAATGTTATAATTACCATCTAAATTACTTTTAAAGGTTTCATCAACAGAAATATCGCTAATTTTTTGAACTGTTGAAAATGTTCCTGATAATTTATTGTTAAAATCAATCCAAGCACTGCCTATATCTGTTTCTATTTGATAATATTTACTTGATATTTGTTTTAAATCTGTTGTAAAACGATTACCTATTTTTATAGAAGGTATATTAGGATAAGTATAATCTGTAGTACCAAATGACCATGCATCAACACCGCACATACAAGCCAATAAATATGAATTTTGTATATCTTGTTCAGATTGTTTTAATGTTTTTGTACTAAACTTATAAGATAAACTTGCAACTTTTACATCTAAAGAATGTGCTAATTCAACACTTGTTAACCATTTGGTCATAATTGTACTCATACCACTTACAATATCTGCATAAGTATCATCATTTCTAGAATAAAAACTTTCTAATAATATCCAATCATTTTCACCTAAATGCGTAGGTATTCCTGTTGGGTTATATGTAACATGAACATCACTTGATAATAAATTGCTTGGAATCCATGCATTTGCCATTACAAACATACCTTTTGAATGTACATAATCTGTATAAGTATTAAGTATTTCTCTTGATACTTTATAATCATATCCTGCACAATCAAAAAATGCTCCATAAAATCCTTCCGCATGACAAGCATCTATTTTTCTTCTTATCTCTTCATCTGTCCATATAGGTGTTTCCTCATCATCTCCAATATAAATATAACCAAATACTTTAACTTCATTATTAGTTAAATAACTAGTTATATCTAATTCTCTACTAGTTAATCTTTCAGGATCTTCACAAACCAAATAATTAAAATTCAGTAATGTATTTTTACTATGTTCTGCGCTGTATAAAATATCTACTTCATCAATATTACCATATTTAAATGCTATATTCTCTAATTTATAAGTATTACTTATTACAGGTATATTAGAAAGTTTATATAAATCAATTACTTCGCTTTCCCAAACACCATATATATTTTTATCTTCTTTAAATTGTATAATTTCTGTATCCCATA
>Ga0209728_1001569_pt1 | contig 13520 bp, 18 predicted proteins | sample RifGroD1_FD_183997 | JGI IMG/M metagenome (GOLD analysis project Ga0209728, IMG submission 183997) | Groundwater microbial communities from Rifle, Colorado, USA - Groundwater D1 (SPAdes) (version 2) | ecosystem: Environmental > Aquatic > Deep subsurface > Groundwater | place: Rifle, Colorado... | reverse complement strand
CCTGTCATATTCATTATAACTTTCTTTTGCCACAAATAATGGGAGCATATAACTTTTATCAATTGCTTTTCCATGAATATCTAAAGCAATATCACCGATTAGATATTTTACATTCTTCAGTTCTGATAAATCTCCTCCGGATGGAGTATTGCCCACAAATATATAACCTTCAATTTCCTCTGTATATCTTTTCATTTTTTACCACTCCTTCTAGCTTATCATACTTTGATAAACTCCAAAACCCTGCAACTATATATAGTGTTCTGTTATATAGATTACAGGATTCTAGGCATTATCAAAATAATTATATTACAATTATATACTAACTTTACGCCAACATCAACAGTTTAGAAGTTTCAACTATAAAATACTCTTTATCACTCATGACATTAGCATAGGACTCTTTACCCTCGAATTCGTCAATAACAGTCTTTTCTTCCTTCGTCATATCTTTATAGTTTGCTTTACCATATGAAGGAGGGAGCCAACCTTTTCTCTGTGATCCGAATAGGTTAAATTTATGTAGTAAGTCTAAATTGGTAAATTCAATATGACAAGTACCTTTCTTATAAAATGTAACTGTAAAATACTTTAATGGTATTTTCTTTGTATCTCCATAACCTTCAGCAAATTTTAATATCTCCTTAATGTTAATATCCTCTGTTGCTCCCTGGTCTAAATAATTGAAAACCTTTTCGGTATCGGTTAATTTATCAATTATTTTATAATCCGTTGGCTGGAATTCTCCGCTATAATCATTAAAGGCATGTAAAGGGATAATGACCTTTTTGTTAATCTTCCACCCTTTATTAGTCTTCCATCCATTGTAATAATGAACGTTTTTACTCGTTTCATCGTGCCAGTGGTGTTTATGGCTGAATTGCTCAAACAAATTTAAAATAGTGTCTTCTACGCCTTTGACCATTTCATTGTTTAGCTGAATTTTAATGGTGTAAATGTTATAGAGGCTGAAGTCGTAGTCTTTCAATTCACTGATTTTAGACCTATACTTTTCCCTTAAATTAGAAGTGAATAGACTCATAAAATCCTCATTAGTGAATAATGCTAACCAGTATTTCATCCTCACTTGTTTAATATAGGAATTTTCCTTTGAACAATTTCCATCTTTATCATTGACTGTTAAATTTAAAATTGTGTTACTGCTATCCTCCTTAAAAGAAGAAAGTATAAATGGTTTCATTGCTTCATATTCTGCAATTAATCTTAGTCCTGCCTTGACTTCAAAATTATACTTCTGAACAATACCCTTTAAAAAGTCGGCATTGACAATTTGGTCGCTGTTATTGACTTTTTCGCGAAATTGCTCCTGCTGTCTTAATCCTTCTAGGATTATAGATGACTGTTCAGCTTTTGGAATGTTGACGCGAACCAAAGCTATCTCAACATTGGTTTTTACTTCGGCACTAACAAACCCATTTTTTATATACTTAATTTCTGCATCGTATTTCTCCAGCTTGTCTACCAAATCTTTCCTAATGTTGTTATAAGGGTTCTTTATAGTTTCAGCATTGAGTAGGCAAATTATTTGCCCACCATTTTCCTGCATTTCTAGGGCTTTTAATAAGTGCTTATCTCCGGTGCTAAATGGTGGATTGGCAATAATTAAATCGTACTTTTTATAGGTATCATAGGTTAAAAAGTCGTTATGTACTACTCTATGTTTTTTACCTTGTAAGATAAATTGTAGATTTTCATCAATTTCGATTGCGTCAATATCCCATACAGCTTCTCTATTATAAGAGTAACTATGAGAATACTTGAATTTTTCCATTACTGCTTCAATTAAGTCACCTTTTCCAGCACTCGGATCTAATACAGAACTAATATATTTGAAGTCAATTCCTGTCAACATAGTGTCAATCAAACCCTTTGGAGTTGGGTAAAATTCGTGATCAAACATTTTATTCCTCCCGTTATATCTATTTAAAGGTTTTTGATATCGCAGAACCTTCATAAACTGCTCTGATTCACTTAGAATGTAGGTTTATAAGTATTAATAACTGGCTTAAATCCCTGCGCTTCATAATGGTCTAAAATCTCATCATATTGCTTTTTATCACAACTTAGATATTTGGTTTTTGTTATGACAAAATCATTGGTTTCGCTCACTTCATGCAAGACATTTTTAGGAAGTTCAAGCCATCCATCGTAAACAAGTAAAGTAGAGTAAAAGAAATTATAATACTTTTTACGTTTTCCCTTTGGTGTCCAAGTTAATTTTACAGTATTATCATATTGAGCGTATTTAGTGTATTCCACTGAGTCAATTATTACCATTTGATTCGTGATACTGCCAAAATCTGAAATATAGAATAGTGTTACCTTTTGACCTTGTTTAAGTTCTGTGTTCTTGAATTGCTCCTGTATTCCATCAACTTCCTTAAGCAATCTATACATACAGACTTTTAAAGTTTCCGACTCTTCCGGTATTTGCTGAATGATTTCTTTAGTGAGTTTAAAGTTGTTTTTCCTTAGTTGGCCTTTCATAAGTTCTTTATACTCATTGAATTTTTCATTGCTCCATACATTTAACAGGTTGTTATCTGTTATGACGGATACGGAATAATCTTCAAGGGTTTCAACTTTTTCCTTTAGTTCTTGGATTTGATCATGGTTAACTAATTGCTTTATATTGTCTAATTTTTGAATGGTAACATTCTCAACTAATCCAACATACCGCGCATAGGAATGACCTTGTGCATCGACAATGAATTTTAGTTCATTGTTATAATAGATTGCCACTCCATAGAGATTAAAAATAACTGTTTCTCTTTCCTGTTCAGTCATGTTGTTATAATCTGTCATAGAATTAATTCTTACATCATCTGTGTAACTACCGCCAGTTTCGGAAAGAAAATCAAAATCGTTAAGTAACATGTTAGAGAAATGGGAAAATGCTTCTTCAGTTTGAAAATGAATTTCTTTTGTGATCTTGACATTTTGAAGTTCAAATTCACCTTTTAAAACTTCTTTTTGATACTGCTCTAAGGTATCATTTTTATTAAGGTGTGCAAACTGAGAACCAATTACAAAATACTGCTGTTCTCCGGCTAAATCTGTTATAGCAATATTGTTATTAATAATTTCAACTTGTTTAACCTCTTTTTTGGCTAATTCCTCATATTCTTTTTTGTCTTCCTCTTGTTTGATTAGATATAATTGAAAGTCCTTTTCTTTTTGGACTTCTGCCTCCTGTGCTTCCTGGTCGAGTTTATTTCTGAATTCTTGAATGCTTACTTTTTGTTCTTCGGTTTGTTCGGTTTGGATATAGTCGTAATCAATATTTACATGAGCGTAAAAATGGCTATTGAAATAGTCGCTTTGGCTGTCTGAATCATCGTAATTATAGCTAGATAATAATTGCCTGCAATACTCAGCAATAGCGGTTAACTCTTTGTTATGTTCCGCTTCATGTTCTCGGTATTGCCTAGGCTCAATTTCGGCAGAATATTCTAGTTTGGAATAATTGTAAGGACTTTGCTTAATTGTTATGTCAAGTGTACTATGATCTGATGTTACAGAAAATTTAATTTCTGGGAATTGACCTTTTAGAATTTTTCTAACTTCGACTGCTGTTTCTTTGGTTGATAGTCCTGTATAGTTACTGCCAACATATTTATATCTGTATTTTGAAATGTTGGCAGAACCTTGAACAAACTTAACGCGATTCCATAAAGGAAGTAGGATATTATTTTTTACTTCCTTTTGTTTCTGCTCCTTGGTTATTGGTGCTACTAGTGTTAAGGGATTTACATCTCTTTGCACTTCAGTGTGTTTTTGAGCTTCGGCCATTGTTTTTTCAGACTGTTTAGCATACCAACATTTTTTGCCGTTGTGCCATCTAAAACCATTGCTTTTCAACCCATCGATAATGTCTTGGATTGGTTTACCATCGAAATAGATTTCTACGCCCTTTAACTGGTCATTCAATAATAATTTAGTCATATGTAACACGCTCCTTTAGATTATTAAAGAGTCTTAAATACTCTCCATGCCGTAATATTTATATTTACATTATATCACGACATAGAGAATAATTAAAGCTTTATGAAGCAATTAATCAATATATTCTTCGCATACGTGACAAAACTTTCCACTTTCAAAACCTTCTAGTCCTTCCTCGTACTCTGTAGTGATTGGTGTTATAGATTTTTGACAATTTGAGCAGAATAGTTTTTCGCTAACCATTGATTTTTCATAATCTAAAATCTGTTCATAAGTTAACCATTCCGGCTTATCATCCTCAGTAAATTTATTATACAGTTTCTTCATTTCGTTAATTTGCTTCTGCTCATCTCCTGCCCATAAATTTTCTTTGTTACGATTACCATTGCCAAGGTAATACTTGCAATCCGTTTGCAACCTAGAAAGCATCATGTAATTGAATTTGTTTTTGTCCTCAGAATATTTAGTTTTAAAATGTATTTCCAAGTCAGACTTTATGGGGTTATCCGGTTCACCTTCAAAACTGTTTTGACAAGAACATAATTCAGGGTTTTCACTTCCAAGGGTTATATCCTTCCATAAGATACCTGTCTCGATATACTTGTATACTGGTCTGTCCCAATAATCTACTCCTAAAAGTTCCATAGTTCTAATATTATTAGTCATTTTAATAACCTCTTTCATGATTTTAACATAGGCCACGACTTGAAACGTGTGCCAGTGCATTAATAAAGGGCAATTTGTTATAGATATTTTACCCTTTACACTCTGCAAAATGCTAATCTATTTCGTCCCACAAATAATCAACAACTCTTAATTTCGCTTCCATAATTTCAATCTCTCTTGCTAATCGTTTCATGGTGCTGAATGCTGTGTAATCATCAAGTTTTACAACTGTTTCTGGTGTGGCCTTAGTCAAGATTTCAATTACCTTTAGTTTTTGTTCCTCTAATCTTTGTGTATTTTCTTTTAGGTTAAAGGTCAAAGATTCTTTTTCCTTTTTAATTTTGCTCATTTTATTCGCTCCTTTCATGCCTTAAAAGTTTGGTTTCATTTTGGTTCGTATAATACCCACTCGGAACTGTAATCTTTTGCGATTGCTTTGTTTAATCCTTCAATTAAAAATGTTACAAAATTAACTTCGTTAGAAAAATCTTTCACTTCATTCGCTTTAATATAAAGAGAAGGGAAATGTAATTGAAAACTACACATACCTCTTATTGAATTGAAACTAATCTGCAAATCAAATTTGAAAGGTTGGTTATATGGAACATCAAATAATGGAATACCATCAAAACTTTTATTGATAATCTCCATTCCTGTTTGGTTTTTAATCTCTATCAACGCTTTGTCAATTTTATTCATTCAAAACACGCTCCTCTTAATTTTGATAGTCTCGAATCAAGGCGAAGTCCTGCTATTGTTATATCACTTCGCCCTATTTCCATACAATCAAAATTAGATTTTATCCTACCATGACTTTATAATTTCAATAAAACAACCTTTAAAGAAATTACCTTGCCTTAAATCGTAGAATGAGTTAAAAGGAATTTCTACTGCATTCTCTTTCCCTAGTTTTATTAATACCTCGTCAAAATCAACATACCCTTGAGCAATTCCATACATTCCATATTTTAACCTCTGATGATTATATCTATCATTTTTAAGGTCAAAATAATTGTCTTCGTTGTTATGATATTCATCCCATATTACACTTAAATCTTCGTTTTTATCACTAAAAGCATTTCCGGCAATAAAAGCAAGTCTATTCTTTAGGTCTAAATCAGTTTCACAGATAAATGCTTTCCCATTGATAGCAATTGCAAAATCATTCATTAATTGATGCTCCCAGTCTCTACGCTTTTTATCTTGGAATTTTTCAGTGTTGAAAATAATTTTATACATAATTAATTCCCTCTTTCACTGAATATGTTTTTAAGTATTTCGAAATCTTGTTCCTTGGAAGTCTTTTTCATCAGTGAGGCTATCATTGGATTATAATCACCTGATATTTCTCCAAGTTCTTCGACTTCATATTCATAGTCACAAGCACCACAACATTGGCACACAGAGCATTTTCGAGGTATGTTTTTGTAACTCATTAAATTACCACCTTTCCTTACTTCGAAACTAGGCAAATAACACTTGTTATTGTTATTATGTTACCTGCCCACCATCGACACAAAGAGGGGGTTATTTGTGATAATTTTCAATGACTTCTAAGTCCTTAACGTCGAATTTTTCAAGAAGAATTGCCTTGATTGAATCTTCCATGCGGAATTGATAATCCTTAATATTGAGCGTTCCGTTAGATAAAGTTTTGTTTTGCGCGGTCAATTCCTTAAACATTTCATTCTCATTTAGGCCATTTACTTCAATGTCAACATTGAAAACAGGATTTCCGTTAATGTCATGGGATTTTTTGTTAATGATAAGTATAGCTTTCATTGGTTCAAATTTCATAATAACTTCACTCCTTCAATTGTTATAGGTCAATTGTTATAGATATTTTCCACAATTGCCTTCTAAGTTCATAACCTTATGATATGTATTATATCCTATCCGGCATGAACTTAGAAGAGAATTAAGGTTAATTCTCTAAATTTTATTTTTACTTATTAAATCCAGCTAATTGATTTCTGATTTTTTGATAGTTCTCCATCCATATTTCTGCTTCTTCTGTTGTTTGTGGTACTCCAAAGAGTTTGAAGTCTGCTGAAAGGTATCCGTCTTTATGAAGTGATTGAATTGTTTCTAAGGTTTGTTTACTTGCCATTCTGTCAACTCCTTAATTTTAGTTTACGTCTAAGAACTAAGATTGTTATACCTTAGTGCTTAGTCTGTAATAAAATTCTAATGGCTTAAAAACATGATTTGAAGGGATTAAGAATTCATTAATGTATCTAATTCGTCCTGGTCGTTACCTCCCAGTGTTCTATAAGCATTCATTAATGACTTAAATTCATTCAATGACATGTTACACTTGGTTAAGGTGTCCACAATCCTTTTCTTTTTCTGTTCTACTCCATTCTCGAAAGCTTCGCGTTCTGCCTTTCTAGCAATATTCCTTTCATTTTCAATCGTTTCAATAGTTTTGTTTAGTATTTCTTCATTTTCAACGTAAATTTCTATAATGGTCATTTTCTCCGTGTGATTCCATGAGTCTATCATGCCGGATTTTTTGCGCTTAGTTTTAATAACCAATGTATTGCCACAAGATGTTAAGTTATTTCTTTCCTCGTAGAAGTCAAGGCCAGTTTCATTTTGCAAGGTGCTTCTGAGTGTGTGTAGACTTACTGTACTCCGACCATTTGTGGTATCGTATTTGTTATAACCTAAGTTGATTATGTCTTTTGCAAATTTTGTTGCTAAATCCTCATTGATTTTTTGAAGAAGTTCTTTAACCGTGATATTTTTGTTACTCATTTTAATTTCACTCCTTTGAATTTTTCCGACTAGACAAAGGACTTTTTAATTTCCTTTGTCTAATAATAAAACTCTTTAGGAGATTATGCAACGTTGTCAATAATGTTGAGGATTGTTTGAGCGTCTTCTTTGTCTGTGCCTGACTCTTCTTCTGACAAATCAGTTTGTTCTAGCTGAATTTCTTCGCCAGACTCTTCCTGGTCTGCTGTTATAGTGGTTTCAAGGTTTTGAACTTCTGGTTGAATTTCTTCAACCTTTTCAACAATTTTGAACTCATCAACTAGCGATTTGTCCATTTCTTCCACTCTAATCTTTACGCTGCCCGAACTGGCACTGTCTGACTCTGCAAATCTTTTATATCTTGATGGGATATTTTCGAAGAATTTAGAAACAAACTTGGCGAAGTCATTTGCACTCACATCGTTCTGAATGGCTTTTAAGGCCGTGTTATAGATAATCGGAACATGGACTTTTTTGAGATATTCAATGGCCTTCAGGTACTTTTTAAGCTCTTTAGGTTCAAGTTTTGCGGTGGCTTCTGACTCTTCAAGGGTTTGAAGTTCTACAGGTAATGAGGATTTTTTGATTAGCTTTACAACTTCATTTAGGTATTCTGTGATTGATTCAACTTGTGTCATAGTTTCGGCATCAATTATGGCTGAATCCTCAGAAAATGCTTGAAGAGATTTGCCAGAAAGATCAAAGGAATTTGTTATAACCATTAGCACCTGCTGCATGGTTTCGAATTTAACCTCTCGATTTGATGAAACATTAATGAATTTAGTCCAAAGGTCTGTTGCTAATTGCTTATAGATAAATGTTCTAACTTCATCACCAATGCGAACCTTGTTTACTTCTGCATTGGAAAGCTTCTTTCCTCCCTGGAGCTTAATAAATTGTAACTCACGCTCATGTTGCGTCATGTCTTTAAAGTAAACCATTTGAATTTTGCAATTCTTGAAAACTTGCTTTGCTCTGTCTGGAATTTCACTCCATTTTTTCCCGGCTACTATGTAGGTTTCGACTGTATCGTCTTCGTTTTCAATCATTACAGGCCGGATGTTACAGCCTAATTTTATTTCGTCATTTAGGAATTTTTCTAAAGTTGTGGAACGCTGCTTTCCGTCAAGAAGGTCGATAACCTTTTCTTGCTTGCCTTTTACTTCGACTTCTGCTTCAGTTTCAGCTCCGATTAGCGGTGGAATATAAGTCGTTAGCACTTGGAAAACACTGTCAATTAATTCAGTTTGTTCTTTTTGTCCCCACACATAGGAACGTTGCATTTCAGCATCACGATTAATTTGACCTGATTTGAGTTGAGATACCAGACCGACAATTCCAAAAGTTTTGGTTAACATTTCTTTAGCCATTTAACTTCCTTCTTTCTTTTTTATATTTTAGTCCACAACGACAAACTGAGAATTGTTATTGTTATTCTCAGTTCATAAAGTTTACTAAAATACGATGAAATGGGTTAAAATGTCTTTTTCGTTGGATTATGATAAATTAACTAAATGTTAAATTAATTAACACCTTCATGTTTTACAATGTCACCTTTTAAATGTTTCTTAATTATTCCGAAGAAAATAAGTAAACAAAAGGTTAGTGATTGTTATCAGGTTATAGCTAATTTATCAAAATGTTTTTATGTAGTCCAGCAACAAACAGGTTATAACCTTACTTAGGGTTATATTGCCTATATTTGTCTACGATTATTTCCAGATCCTTGATATGCACTCTATATGTATGATAGAGATTGTGCATACTTCGCCAGATTTTACCCGAAAATAATTCGTGCTATCATCCCACTATTTAGTTTTCAAAGAACGTCTCAACTCTTTTTACAGAATTCGTGCTAGGTTGTTTTCCTAGTCGCGCCACAAGATTCTTTGTGGTTGTTTTACCTCCTCATATAATTATTTTTTGATTCAAGTGAATAGTTGACTTTGGTTAGTTCTTCAAGAGGTTTTTGTTTGCTCCCTCTTATATGCCTAATTTTAAACTATAACAGTCTAAAAGTAAACCCCTTGCAAGCACATTTTAAAAATAAATTTTATATTTGTCTTATTAGTTCATAGGCAAAGAAAGAGAGGGGTTTAAACCCCTCTCGATTAATCAGTAATTTCCACTTTATATTTATATAATGCATCATATAATCTTTTTGGAATAATATCCTTATATTCGTTGGCTACTTGCTTTATGTATGTTTCTTTGTATTCTTTATAAGAGGTGAACGCTAATTCTGGAGTATTATAATTGCCTTAATACTCTACCTTGCCATTAATAACTATTTGAGCAGAATATTTCTTGCCTTCTTTTGATACTCCTATTGGCAAATTACCTCTATTTGCATTTTTCTTTATAAATAATAAATTAATTCTATCCGGCACATAAACGCAATATTCAGGACAATATACTTTATTGTTTTTCTTTAATATATCTTTATCAAGATTCATTCCGCGCTTACTATCGCTTTCTATTTCATAATAATTTTCGTCGTGCCATTTGGCGAATACTTGGAAGTTATGCCATTCTTCACAGACGGTACAATCTTTATATGTAGGTCTTGTTGCTTGAAAATTAGCAGAATAGCATCTTTGTAACATATTATGCCAATCAACATATTGTTTTGTAACTATTCCATCTACTTTTATTTTATATTTGCCTTCTCCTATATACCCTCGATGGCATACTGATTTACAATATGGGCTTTTAACAGCACCCTTTTTAAAGCTAGAAGAATTAGTCTTTTTTAAATATCCAGAACCATCAAACTTAACAATCATATTTTTATTATCTGTATACTCTACAATAGTCATTAATGATCCATAATTTGTTGTGTTTGTTTCGCCAATTTTATTTTTAGTTAAAGTACCTATATTATTTCATCCTACTTTCTTTTTATATTTTTATTTATCAATTATTATCAATAATAACCTATTTATGTATAACCAAAAATATTAATTAAAATCTTACTATCTCCTTTCAAATTATTTTTGTATTTGTGGTACTCTTAAGTATACCATATTAATAATTAGTAAGTAAAATAGCAAATAACTTTATTTTTTGGCCTTATTGTCCTGTTTACAGTGGTCTATATGCAATTATCTAACTGTCTCGAATTTTTACTGCTATTTGCTAATTATTTTGATTTATTTTTAACTTTAGATGGGCACAAATAACTCTATTTCTATTCTAATCGGTTAGAATTACAATGGCAATATGATTGTATAGGCCAGTGCTTTTAAATCGCTTAGAAGGCAGTTTTTGTGGCTGTGATTTTGGATAGTGGGATCAAATTTTAAAAACTGAGCGACAACCTGGAGATAATTTGTGTTTGCTCTGCCATATGTTTATATTTTTTGTTTTTCGGAAAAAGAAAAAAGACTAGAATTTTTATCTAGTCTTAAAGGTATTTTTTACTTGTTTCAACTGCTGCATTAATTACTAATTCTTTTTGATGCTCAGTTAATTCTATTCCCTTAGTTCCCCGACCATTAGGGATTGAAAAATTAATTTTAGGTTCATTACCTTTTACAAACTCTACGATACAAAGGATATAATAATTATGTTCCCATTTTTCAATATAATTGTTTAAATCCTGTAAAATAACAGATATCCATAATTTGTCTTTCTTCTTGTCGTGGTATGTTGCCGATGCACTCCATTTTCCCATGTATTCTTTTTCCTTCAATACTGATACTAATCTTTCAAGTGCTTCCCAGTCCTCTCTGTCAATGGCTTGTTTTGCTAGTTCTTTTGTGGTCATCGTTGGTCACTCCTTATAAAATAATTTATAACTTAATTATATAGATTATCGGCCTAATGTCAACTATTTATTTCTCTCTTTAGATGCCCATACAAACCACACAATCAATTCTAAGACATTTTAACCTTCTGCTTATACAATCATACCAAACCACAATTATAACCTCATAAAAGGGTAATTTGATAGGATGATGGGGAAAAAGAAAAGATGCTTTTTAGCATCTTAGAAACATAATATTCCATTTTGGAATTTTGCGTGTGTACCGTCTGGATTAACTTCATACAATACCATTACTGGTAACATCATATTTTTTTCTTTAGGCTTAGAAGGTTTTATATTTTCTTGTTCCTCTTCGATTTTTTGCCAGACATCTAGAAAACATTTACACTCGTTTACGTCTATTTGATCAATTATATTTAGCTTATCATTCAGCATGGTTATAATTTCCTCATTTGTTTTTAATCCTGTTAGAGTTTTAAGGTATTTTGCACCCATATCCATAATTGATAAAATCGCTTCTTGCTTAGTCATTTGCTCCAACTCCTTAAAATTATTTATACTCTATTATACTATTAGACATGTAAAAACGTCAAACATTATTTATATTGTGTTTACGAGACCACAAATGGACTTTTAAAGGGTTTATAGTTGTTCCCCGGTGTATTTGCATCTAGACAAAATAAAAAGAAGCTTTTACAGCTTCTTAATTTTTTGAAGATATTTTTCGAAGTCTATCAAATTAACTTTTGTTAGTGGTGTGCTTTTAACCTTAGTCTTATTTAGATAAATTTTAAGATTGTTTTTCCTAGTATCGAATTTCCGTTCGCCGATATGAAACATTCCCCATCTATCTTTTGTGGCTCCGTATTTTTTAAGAAGGTTTTCTAATTCTGCAACATGATTTTCTTTTTGTATAGCTGTCATGCGGTTATTCCCTCCTTATATATTCTGCGTTGACTTGCTAGTATACATTCAAGGCATAATCTTAGAGGTAAATAATTTTCATAATGTGGAAGGTTTTTGTAATATTTTTGTGTGGTCTCAGTGTCTAGAATTTCGAAGGAATTTTGTCCTTTTTCAGTAAGAATAAAATATCCTCCGTATGCTGCCAATGGTCTGTATAGTTCGATTTTAAAATCTTGTTCCTCGGCAATAGCTGAAGGATTAACTTGACTCCTTAAATCCATTGCGTAATGGGTAAGCATTAAGTTTTTGTGTTCTGATTGCTTAAGTTGTTCAGCAAGTTCAGCATAGGTTAATTTTTTAGTTCGTGCCATTCGTGGTCACTCCTTAAAATTTATTTATGTATCTAGTAATAAGTATATAGAAAAATGGCTTAAAGTCAAGGTTTTTTATATCTCGATCATACCATAAAAATGGATTTTTAAAGGATAGGAGATAAAAGAAAAAGGACTATCTCTAGTCCTCGAATTCTATTATTAATCTTTCTTTATCACAAATGATTTTTCCATTTTCCAGCCTTACAAAGTTATTTTGATCTTTTTTAGTTGGGTAATCTATGTACAAGTACATATAATCTTTAGGCATGTCTATTTGCATTTCTGTAGCTATTCGCTCCGACACCTTTCTATTTTTAAATATTTTAGGTTCTTCTCCTTTTACAATTATAGTAACTATTGCATGGGTAAATTTTTTAATGTCCTTTTTAGTAAGCATTGTTTATACTCCTTTCAATTCCATAAAACTTAATTTTATTAAGTATATCACAGAATTAATAAAAATAGTCATGTTGAATAAAATTATTTTTACATTTACTGAGGTTTAAAGGGTTATGTTTTGTTAGTTGTGTGATTGTCTAGGGTATAGAGTTGTGAGCGATTACAGGCAATCTGTGAGCGTGCAGGAGGATTTTTAGGCAAAAGAAAAAGAACTAATTGCTTAGTTCTTTAATTTCTCCTATTATCAATTATTTCCATGTCTGAGGTTATTCCGTATAAAAGATTTCTTCTTTCATCCTCTACATATACGCCAGCGAACCGCAAACCCTTTGCATATCGTTCAGCATGTTTAATAGCTTTATCAGGATCTTCAAATTCTTTAGATTTGCAATCCATTGCTTCACCTTCGATTCCATGCGGATAAAAATATCTAGTAGTTGTAAACATGGTACCAACTCCTCAAATAATTAATATGTAATTAATAAAAGTATAACGCTAATTTAGGTAAATGTAAATACACTAGGAATAATTATTTTTCACTCATTGCATACCTATAAAATGGGCATTTTAGGGAAAGAAAAAAGAGGTTTATTCAACCTCTATAATGTTTCGGCATATGCTTTCGCATCCTTCATTTTGTCAAAGGCTTTTATTAAATTATTGTTGTTGCCATATAGTTC
>Ga0209728_1001568_pt1 | contig 13524 bp, 19 predicted proteins | sample RifGroD1_FD_183997 | JGI IMG/M metagenome (GOLD analysis project Ga0209728, IMG submission 183997) | Groundwater microbial communities from Rifle, Colorado, USA - Groundwater D1 (SPAdes) (version 2) | ecosystem: Environmental > Aquatic > Deep subsurface > Groundwater | place: Rifle, Colorado... | reverse complement strand
ATTGAGAATCCAGAAATGAGAGAACATCTTGGATTTGACAACAAAGAAGAAAAGCGAGTTCAACTAATCTTAGACGACAAAAAATGTGAAGAAATTTTTGCATTAAAAACTTTTAGTACATTCAAAAAGCATGTAATTGAAAATATAATCACAAATCAAGAAAAATCTAAAATTGTTAGCTATGCTAAGAAAATGAAAATAAATGACTATGATAAAATTCAGTTTTTAACTCAGCACACTTCTCTGTCATTTAAAACTGATAAAACAGATGAAAAAGAATAACCAAATTAAGAAAAGTGGTGAAATAGTTTGGGAACTTTACTCCAAAAGGTCTATGATAAATTTTTCATAAAAGTATCAGATGTTGATTTTTACTCTAAAGAAGATTTAGTTTTTGAGTTTTTTGAAACTGCCTTGGGGTATAGTTACAAAACTACACCCCATGATTTAGGTTATACTTTAAATCCTGATGATACATATGATGGAACAATGAATGAAAATTTAAACACTGATGAAATTGAATTAATTTCATTAAACATGAAAAAAGCATATTTAGAATATTTATTAAAACCATCATCACGTTTGAAAGCAGTTATAGGAACCAAGGATTTTAATCGGCTACCTAATAAAGTTGAAGAATATAAGGTTTATTCATTAATGCTAGAAGATTTAGATAATAAAATTGAAGCATTTAGACAAGAATTTTATTCTTATCTAAATTAAGTTGGTGAGAAATTGAATATTAATAACAAGAAGATTCTTATTAAAACTCCAAATTGTGAAATGAGTTTTGATGATTTATGCAACAAAGAGTATTTAAAAATAAATAATCTTATGCATATGATTGAGAAAGAATTTGGTATTTCTTTACACGATCATCTTGAGCTAAGAGGGGAGATTCTTGGTATAAGCAATTTTATTAAGAGGATGCCAAATTATCAAAGGGAGATTATGTAATTTAATAATAAATAGATCAATAGTAAATCTTAAGAAAAAGGAGGAAAGATAATGGGATATAGTGATTCTGAATATAGTAGAATATCTGAGAGCGAAGAAATTACTCTAGATGGAGTAACCGCAGGAACAGTATTAGCTAATAAAGCTGTAGTTGTTGGAGCAAATAAAAATGTTGATGTTTTAGCAGTCGCAGATTTAAAGTTAGGTGCTGGTGCAGGAACTTCTGTAACTGCTACTGCCGTAGAACTTAATAAGGCAGGTATTAAAGCAAGTTCTGCTACTAGATTGTACAACTTGGGAGCACCTGCTTTAGCGGATGATGATTTAATTGTTACTTCAACTAATATGAAAGTTGGCTCTTATACTGTAACCGCACAACCTGAAGTTCCAAGAAATATTACGGTAACTGCAACTGCTGGAGCAACTGCTGATACATTGGGAACAATTACTGTAACTGGAACTAATTATGAGGATGAAGTGATATCTGAAGTAATTACACCTGTGGCTGGAAGTGCAATTGCAGGAACTAAAGCATTCAAAACTGTAACTACGGTTGTTGGAGCAGGATGGGTTATTGATGCAGTAGAAGGTACGAATGATACGATTAAAGTTGGCACTGGTAATGAATTAGGATTGCCTCTATTGTTAGATACCGCAACAGAAATTATCATGGGAGTTTTAGGCACTACAATTGTAGCAACCAATCCAACAGTAAGTAATCCAGCAAGTTTAGAAGGTACGACTATAGATATGTCAGGTGGAACTTATAATGGAACAAAAGAAGTATTGGTATTTGTTGTAGACTAATAATTAAATAAAAATAATTTAGAGGAGGAATTTATTATGGCAACTAGTTTTATCGGACGGTCTCTTACGGCGAACATATTGGAACAAAATGTTACTTTGGATATGTCTTTTATTAATCTTATTGTAAACGATAGTACTTCAATTGTAACTTTGGCATTCGACGTGGCGAGTGCAAGTGCATCAGGAAACTTAATGGTTTTAAAAGCAGGAGAATCAAGAAAAAATATCGCAGTACCTTTTGGTAAATTATATTACAAAGCTGTAGCAGATACGTCTTATATTAGAATTGAAGGATTGGCTAAAGCAGAATTTTAATTTTATCTAAATGTTAATTTGAGTAGAGAGTTAATTATTTAATTCTCTACTTATAATAAGGTTGTGATTATCATAGATGTTAGAAGCGAATGGATAGATACTACTCCTAATTATTATGCAAAAGAAGAGACAATATCAGATGTAAAAGAAAATTTTGATATTCGCAGATATTATAGTGCGGAAGGTTCTACAACAATAATTGACAATATTACAACACAAGTAATAATCCAATCACATTCGAATCCTTTAAATGAAGGAAAATATGATAAGAAAATTCATATGCCAATTGAAACAGTTGTCAATACTGGATCAATAGTTGAATGGGAAAGTAATAAATGGATTATAGTAAGCAATATTGATAATTTACAAGCATATAAAACTGCTAGTATGATTAAATCAAACAACACATTCCCCTTCTACGACTCATCCTCAACTCTCCACACAATCCATTGCATAGTTTCAAAAGGTCTAATCTCCCTAGATGAACAAAAAATAATATCAACATTAGATTCAGAAATTGCAGTTCAAATCAGTAATACTTCAATTACTAGACAAATTGAAATAAATGATGTGTTTAAAATTGGAATTAGATCATGGCAGGTAACAAATATTGATGATATTACTGTACTAGGATTGCTGATTTTAAAAATGGTTTATAGTGAGATATCACAGGAAACTCATACTTTTGTACTTACTATCTTAAATGGAACAAATTTAAGCATTCAACAAGATAATACACTTCAATTAAATGTAAATGTTACAGATAATGGTGTTTTATTGTTGAATCCAACAATTACTTATTTGAGTAGCAACAATTTGATTTGTACTGTTAATTCAAGTGGATTAGTTACAAGTGTTGGAATTGGGAGTTGTTCTATTAGTGCAAGTGCGAATGGTGTTAGTGAGGATATTGTGATTGAAGTTATTGCTGAAGAACAGAGTAATTATACATTGGAAATTAGTGGGAGTATATCAATAATTAAGACTTACACTAAAGAATATTTAGCAGTATTCAAAAATAATGGCTTACCTATAGTTAAAGAATCAATTTTTTGGTTAACAGGAATTGATAATTTACCAACTACATTAGCAACTATTACGTCACAAAATGCAGTTAATAATACCTGTGAAATCAAGGGTAATAATTTGGGAAGTATAAAATTATGGTGTAAAAGTGTGGATGAAGAGATTATTAGTCAAGATGGAATGGTTATTCAGATTAAGAGTTTGTTTTAAAGAAGGTGATTAGGTAAATGAGTAGATTCGAAGAACTAAATGATAATATTATGTCAGTATTATTTAAATTAATTGGTAATCAAAATTTATGTAAACTCTTAAATTATACTTCATATGATCCATTTGCTGAAGCAGACATACAAGATACTACCACTCTCCTATTTGATAAAATATACCCATTTCCATTTTCTCCAGATGTAAATAGCGAAGCAAAATCACAACTTAATGTTTTATTTGAAGATTTTAAATTAGGAAAAGATAATCCTGCTTTTAAAAATAATCAAATAACATTTGTAATTGTTTGTCATAAAGATTTATGGAGAATAAATGGTATGCTGAGACCATTTGCTATCATGAAAGAAATTGATGCATTGTTTAATTCTACAAATGGAATTGGCATAGGGAAAATGGAGTTTAGTGGTGGAAGTTTAGCATGGGTAAATGAAAAATATTCTGGATATAGAGTTTCATATAGAGTTTATGATTTTAATTAATGGTTTTTATCAAAGGATGTGGTTAAGGTGATGATTGATAACGATATAAATTTAAAACTCTTAGCCGGAATGCCTATAGATATAAGTAGTTTAGGCATTTTAACTCCATTAAAACTTAAAGAAGTAATTTACATCGGTGAATCAAATTATAACGAGCTATTATCAGTTTTACTAATTGATAAAGAAAATATAGAAGGATTGAATGATCAAGAGATTAGTAATTTAGAGCTATTAATGGTTTACAGTTATCAAAATATAGAGTTTAGAGAAAAAGTTTTAAAATCATTAAAATTCTTTTTGAATAATGAATTCTTCATGAGTAATGAAGGATTTTTTTATTGTAAAGATTTAATTCTTGATAAAGAACCATTTGATGATTTTCAATATGTTTTAAAATGTGCAAATCATATTGAAATTAAAAAAGAAGATGAAATCATTCCTGGCAATGAACGTGCAAGAAAATTCATGGAAAAATTAAAACTTAGTAAACAGAATTTTAAAAAACCTGAAATTATGAATCTGCACAGTATTATATCGGGTGTTGCTTGGAAATCAAACAACATGAATATAATTGATATCTTTGATCTTACTGTTTATCAACTATATGATGCATATCATCGCTTAGAAAATATTGATAATTATCACTATACTTTAAGTGGTATTTATGCAGGTAACGTTGATAGTAAGAATATAAATATGTCCAAAATTACTTGGTCTAAAATTTTGAAAAATTAAAGGAGGAATATTAAAATGGCAACACCTAATAGATGGGCAATTCGGGACTCAGGAGAGGCAACTTTCTTTTCATTAGTGGACTTTCATGCAATAGTAACATTACCTAGCTTAAAAACTACAGGAGTTTCTACCACTGGTACTACTGTGTATTCTCGTGGGGGAAGAGGAAATTCTAAATTAGTTGGATTTTCTTCGGATCGTGAAAGTAAACTGAAGCTCCAAGATGCGATTTTTGATAATAATGCTATTTCAATGCTTACGGGTAATGATATTGTTGCTGGAGTACATAAAATTGATATTCATGAGATTATTACTATTACATCTGTTAAAGCATCCGTAGTTAACACTCCTGTCGGTGCATTAATTAGCGTTTATAAAGTTAATGCCGATGGGACTAATGGGGTAGAATATACTTTGGGAAATCCCACTAATCCATTAGAGTTTAGCATTACAGCCAAGGAATTAACCTTTACAGCAGGAACAGCTAATGGTACACAATTCCGTGTTTATTACTATGCTAATACTGATGCAACAGCAAAAACAGTCAAAGTAACAAGTGATATGTTTGGTGGTTCATTCAGAGTCGTGATTGATGTTCTTGTGGTTGATGAATATACTAAAGCAGCTTATCAAGGTCAATTGATTGTACCAAATGGTAAATTTGAAGATAATTTTGACCTATCTTTCGCAGCAACAGGAGATCCATCTGTACTTGATCTTAATCTTGAGTGTCTTAAATCTCCGACTTCTACTACAATGTGGGAATTAGTAATTTATGATGATGCATTGCTTGCATAATAAATAAATATAAATTATATGTGATAACGGAGGTTACTAATGGAAAAAGATAACAAGATTGAAATAACTAAAAAAGTTGTTAAATCGGCAGAGTTTAAAGTTCTTGAGAAAGAAACAGACAGTGCTATCTTAAATGTTTTAGGATGGCGTATGCGTGTTTATTTTGATAAGAGTTTGACAAAAGAACAAAAAGAGAAAATTAGTAAAGGTAAATTAATCACGGTTAAATACATTGGTGATTTGGAAGATGTATTTTCTGTGGAATTACAAAAGTTGACTGAGGTTTGAAATAAATAATTTTGGTTTCTTATAGGTTTGCGCAAATTTATAAGAGTAATTAAAAGACATGTGCCTAATACACGTGTCTTTTCCCATTGTCTCTGATATTAGGGAGGAGAAAAATAAAAATGGAAGAAATAAAACTATGTGCAAAATGCAATAAACCAATAGAGGTAGAAAATATACATATTAATTACTGTATTAAATGTAAGACAAATATAGATAAATATAATAAAATTCAATCAGAAAATAGAGCAATAAGAGCATATGAACGAGCTAAATATCATATAGAAACTTATACAAAAGACAATGGTAAAACATTAACTAAATTAGGTTTTGATGGAATTAGTCCAGTATCATCCAAGAAGATTGTTCAGTCTTTTAGGGGTAAGAGTTGGGTAGACATTCTTTCTATGTTTGACAAATATGATGATTTGGTTAATTATATAAAGATAGAATATAAAATATTTTTAGATAATGGTGGAAAAGAAAATATTTCTGAATTTGGAAAACAACATAAATACATAACTTATGAGATAATTTCATCAATTGGCACAGAAATAATTTTGAATTTATGCGGTTTGGAATCTCCATATAATAAAATCGAAGACTATGATGAAAATTATTTAAATTTAAAAGATCAATTGGGACATATTCCATTATTATATGAGTTCAGAAAATTATCAAAAATAACAATAACAAACTATGCAAAGAGATTTAAATTTAAAACTGGAAGCTATAATTTAATTGTAAAAATGTATTCAACTGAAGAAGAATATTTGAATTATTTAAAAATAAACCAAAAACATAAATCTAATATTGGCAAATTGACATGTAATATGAATAAAAATCTTTTATCATTAGATGATTTAGAAAATGAATTTAGAAATGTATTTGATAAATGTTTTGTTGATACAGAAATATATCCCTCTACAAGATTATTTGATAAATTATCAAAACACAATTCTAGTACATATCGAAAAAAGTTAAATATGAATTGGTCTAATATCTGTAAATCATACGGGTATCCTACTCAGCAAAAACAATCAATATTTGAAACTTATGTATTAAAGCATATGTCAATTATTCTAAACGAAGAATATGAATCTCAAAAAACATTTCCTTGGCTTATAGGAGTTAATGATTTTCCATTATTTTGTGATGGATATTTTGAAAAACACAATTTAATTGTGGAGGCAGACGGTAGGCAACATAGAAAACCATATGCTAAATTTGGTGGAGAAAAAGCATTTAAAACATTACAGGCGAATGATAATGTTAAGAATGAATTAATACCTAAACATGGAATTAAATTACTTAGAATTGCAGACAATACAAAATGGCATGATGTTGAATATTTAAGAAGTAGATTAGAAGAAGTTTTAGGATTATCTGGTTTAGTGGCAAAATAATATAAAAATAATTAATTATAGGAAATTGCAAATCCTATAATTATCACCAAAAAAACATCAAAATAAGGAGAGAAGCAGAAGAAATAAAAAACTTCTCTACTCTCCTTATTTTTTTACTATTTCTAATCCCAACACAAAAACAAAAATCCCCAAAAAAGAAAGGACTGATAAAATAAATATGATAACAAATCGTTATGATGGAACAGTAATAGGTTCCTCATCTCTAGAAACATCTGTTGCCAATGCAGAAATAATTCCTACAAATGCAAGAATTATTAATTTCGAATTATTAAATGACCAAGTTTGCACTATTTCTATTAATGATCAAACTCCAGTTTACATTAGAGCAAATCAAGGTGTAACTCTCGCTGTAGTTAATAGCTGTAAAATTATTCAAGCAGGAATTACATTCAATTGGATCGGGATAAACGGTTAGGGATTGATTAAATTAAAAAGTAGGTGATTAAAATCGCTATAAAGAAAAATAAAAATAATCCAGATAATAAGGCAAATGAGAATAGTAATAATATAAAACAGAATAAATTAATAAGTAGTGAGCATTGTGAGAAAAATTGTAAAGATGTTGGGATTTGTGAAAAATATAAAAAGTATGTTGAGAGAATGAAGAATGGGAAGAAAGGCTATGGGATAAGTTGTTCTAAATGATAGTTTAATATTTTGTGATTGATTAAAAAGACAAATCTTAATTGATTTGTCTTTTTTGATGTGTCTCAAAGTAGATACAAATTTATATTAAAAAGGAGGTGTTACAATGAGTTATTCTGTAAAAGAAAAAGTTACTTACATTTATAATTTTGATCAGATTAATTTCTACTTAAAAAATGGAGTATATCCATTGGAAATTGGTGTTCATCCTCAATCTAGAAGAGCATGGTGCAAATTTTCTTGGGACGGTTCAACAAATATTTTCACAGAATGGTGTAATAGAAAAGTTATATTAAATAAATTGAAGAAAGAAGGATGATTTATAATGATGGAGAATAATTTAACAGTATTTGAGCAAGAGTTTGGTTTGACAGTAAATGAAGAGGGTAATGTAACAGTAGGAAGTAAATTCGTTGCAGATAAATAGCAAAAGACATGATAATGTATTAGCAAAAATAGATGGTTTTATTCAAACTATACCAGAATTGGGCCTCCTTAACTTTAAGGAAACCCAAAGTATAGATAAACAAAACAAACAATCATATAGAGAGTATATTATGGATAGAGCTGGATTTGCAATATTGGTAAATAAATTTTCAGGAGAAGATGCTTTAAAATTTACTTATGAATATACGAAAGCATTTGAAGCAATGACTGAAGAGTTAGAACATAGAAGGAGACAAAGTGTAGAAGTCTTAAATGCTTTAAATGAGAAAGACATAAAAATTCAACGTAAGAAATTACTTGAATCATATTTTGGAAAACGAAAAACTGTGAGTACATTTAAATCATGCAATTATGAAGAATTTAATAATCTCTTATCAATGTTTGAGGAATATTTGCTAAGTATTAGAGGATCAGAAGACAAAAGAATTGAATATATTAGGTTAGTAAATGGATTGACAAAGAATCGTAACAAAATTAATCCATCCGACAAAATGTACATGCCTAAGACCACCATTTACAGTTACTATATTCAAGAATATGATAGAAAGAAAAGTTCAAGTGAAAATAAATCATATGGACAGAAAATTAGATATAAAGATGAAATAATAAAAGAACAACAAAATAAATTAAATTTCTTAGATCCAGATATTGAGGAATTTATGATTATCGACAAGCATGGAATGTCTAATAATAACCTTTATGAAAAAATAGTAGATAAACATACAAATGACTATAGAACAGTGAGAACAAATACATATAATACATGGATAAAATCATTTCCTTCAGAACAATTAAAGGACAAAGAATTATTAAATGTTGACTGGAACAAACCTCTTATTGTATTCTTGAAATTCGATTGCTTGGAATCTATAGATGTGCAAAATCTTGCAAAGTCTATTCTAGACCAAGTAATAACAAGGGAGTATGGTGAGGACGATAATATTGTTGAAAAAGTAATTGTAGAGAGAAATAAAGTAGTAGGATCATATGGAGAAGGTAAAATTTATATATGTATTCAGAATTATAAGCAATAAATAAATTATTTATCATTGAGGAGTGTTCGTAATAGACACTCCTCAATTAATAAGGAGTGAATAATAATTTCTAATGTACTTAAATTAACATCGCCTATAAGCCCCTCAGTGAACCATTATTTAAAAGGAGTGAGCAACTATTAATAAAATATTAATTACAATAGATAACTCTACATTAGACAAATATAATAAATACTATTTTTCATTATACCCAAGAAGAAAGAAAAAACCAATAGAATCTCCTCATCACCCATCAATAAATAAATGGATGATTATGAAACGTCCTCAGATGAATGGATTAAGAAAGAAGGTTTATATTTGAATAAGACATATATTGTATATGAACACATTAATAAAATAAATAATAAAAGGTATATTGGGATTACTTGTCAAACACTAAATGGAAGATGTGGAAAGAATGGTCAAAATTATAAAAATAAATATTTTAAAAATTCAATATTAAAATATGGTTGGGATAATTTTTACCATAATATTTTATTTAACGATTTATTTGTAGATGAAGCGAAGCAAATAGAAATAGAATTAATAGAAAAATATAATACCACAAATAAAAAATTCGGATACAACATTTCTAGTGGTGGAGATACTGGTAACGGTTTGTCTGGAGTAAATCATCCACTGTATGGAGTCCATAAATATGGCGAAAAAGCACCTAATTATGGGAAAAAACATTCTTTGGAAGCAAAATTAGCAATTAGTAATGCACATAAAAAAATGATTGGTGAATTAAACCCATTTTATGGTAAACACCACACCGAAGAATCAAAGGAATTAATTAGACAAAGTAAAATTGGCAAGTTCATTGGCTCTGAAAGTTCGAAAGCAAGATCCATAATTAATTTAGATACGCAAGAAACTTTTGGTTCGCTAATAGAATGCTCTCAATTTTATAATATCCATAGTTCAAATATTGTTAAAGTGTGCCAAGGTGAAAGAAAGACAACAGGCGGTTATAGATTTGCTTATTATGAAAAAGGAGCTACATGTGCATAAATATATTAAAATTAATATCACCTATCCCAGTAAGTGTAAATCATTTTCTAAAACCAAGAGCTTTCATTATTTATAAAAATGGAAAGCCTGTGCCTCAAGTTACGATGTATGAGACTGCTGAAGCAAAAAAATATAAAAAAGATTTTATAAAAATTATTAAAGAACAAGTTAAAAAACAAAATTGGATAAAGAGTGATAATAAATTTCAAAAATACTATGTTGATTGTACATTCTTCTTTCCAAGAATAGATATGGATAGTAATAATACATATAAATTAATGTTAGATAGTATTACAGAAAGTGAATCAATATGGTTAGATGACGTTCAAGCATGTGAAAGGACACAAGGTATTTTCTATGATTCTTCAAATCCAAGAGTGCAAATAGAAATACATCCTGTTGACTTTATTGGGATATTCCCAACAGTTGAACATTTAGATAAGTTTAAATCTAAATGCATCACATGTAAAAGATATAAAAATAATTGTAGTATACTAGCAAAAGCCTGTGAGGGAAGGATTACTGAAGACATTGTAGATTTTGTTTGTGGTAGTTTTAAAGAAATTAAGGTTAAATAATAAATAAATAAAACAAAGGAAGTGAATTAAACCAAATGGCAAAAACTAAAATCAATAAAAATATGCTTAGACAAATAGCAGATAAACTCCCAGAAGTAACAAATGAAATGTTTAATCAATGTAATCCAGAAAATCTAAAACTCATAAAAGAATTTGAAGAAATGCATCCTTTACTATCGTCCCAAACTAAGGCACAATATCGTAGCGGAGTCAAACAATTCGCATGGTGGGTTAAGACAGCATTAAACGATAAAGCATTTTATGAAATTACTAAAAGAGATTTTAATAGATATCTGAGTTACCTAATCAATAGAGGAATGTCTAGTTCAGGAATTAAATTTAAAAAGAGTTGTGTAAGTACAATTTGTGAATATGCTGAGAGAATTCTATCTGAAGAGATGAAAGAATACGAAACATTCCACAATTTTACAAAAACAGATATTAAAATTCCAAAGAATTATGTTTACAATAAAATAGCTATATCTGAAGCAGAGTATAAGATTCTAATTGACACTTTAATGGAAGATAAAAATTATTTAGCGGTTGCATTCGTGGCTTGCGCGTTTAATACTGGTGCCAGAAGGGGTGGACTTAGAGGTTTTAAGACAGAGATAGTATATAAACCTGTAGAAGAAGGTCAAGAATATATAATGTCTAATATGGTGCGCGAAAAAGGCCCAAGTGAAGATGGTAAACAATGCGAATATATTATACCAGTTTCAGTATTATATTATTTAAATTTATGGGTTGAAAAAAGAGGATATGAACATGAATATTTATTTACGGTAAAACACAATGGAACATACAATCAAATCGCTCTGGGATGGGCTGATGATTTATGTGCAAATACTTTGTCGGATATATTGGGGCGTAGAATAAACGTTCACCTCTTTAAAGCGTCAGCAATTTCCCATTATCTGTCAAATGGAGCTGACCTTAAATTTGTTAGCACCCATATTGGTCAACATAATGATATTTCAACTACCTCTCAATTTTATGATCTTAGAACATTTGCAGAAGAAAAGAATGGAATGTTAAAGAAAATTAAATTTATTGAAACTAATAAAGAAGTTGTTGAAGAAGTTGATAAAGTTGAAGTCACAGAGGAAACAAAGTAATTAATTATAGGGATTAAAATAAATGTTAGTCCCTATAATTCCCGTAAATCTAACTTTTCCACGGATTATTGAGAGAATCCCAACATAATGGGATTTATATTTTACATCAGATTGAAGTCCTCTCTATTTTAGAAGAGGATTTTATTGTGCTGTAAATTGCACAAACTAGCAGGATAGACTGATCATCGAAAGACACAAGCCTTGGTGTTTTCCTGCTAGTTTTTTATTAATTAAGGCAAAAACAATACAAAATATGAAAGGCGGTATTAAAAAATGAAAATCAAATTAATTATGGACAAAGTAAATTATCAGACTAAACCAAGCACAGACATTGGAGCAATTATTAATAGAATGAAAATTGAAAATGTGAAAGAGTATTCTATTGAAGAAATTAAGAAAAGTGTATTAGACGGAAAAACTATTAGACCATCTTATTGTGGAGGACAAGAAGATTCTTGGAAATCTCAACAAGTATTTATGATTGATATTGATAATAAACCAGTTAAACCTAGAAAAATGTCAGAAAATGATTATGAAGAATTATGTCAACAATATTTAAAAGATAATCATAAGACATATGATGAAATAATTGAACATTGTAAAGAGATAAATATAATACCTAATTTTGTTTATACTTCTTTTAATCATAAAGAAAATCATCATAAAATGAGATTAGTATTTGTACTTGATAAAGTAATAACTGATGAAAATACAGCAAAAAGAATATTACTATATTTAATGGAATCTATTGGTGAAGTAGATGAAACATGTAAAAATCTTAATAGAATATTCTTTGCAGGAAAAAATATAGTATTTGATTCTGGTAATATATTGGATAATGATTATATTTATAACTAAAAAATAAAGGAGGCATTTAATTATGCAAGTAAACTTTAGATATAGTGATACCAATTTTATATCTTATCTTATTACATTAGGATATAAATATAATAACATTGAAATTACAAAAGATAAGCATGATAAAATTAAAGTATTTGTTCATTTTATGGGAGAAAAAGAAGAATTAATTAATCTATACAATAATTTTATTAATGATAATGCAAATATCAATGTTTTATCATTCTCAAAAAATAGAAAACAAATATCAAAGACAATTAGAGAGGAAATATCGAAGTATGAGGCAACCCAACCTGAGAAGAACGGGGTTACGGGTAATAACTAAGAAGAACAAACGCCTGAAAGTGTTGATATGACTTAATTTTAAAATATAAATATGCAATATTAGGTATCAATTCGGCATCTACATACCGACTTGCTGTAACGCTTGTTGGAGTAGGTGTTTTTGTTGATCCATAAAAGGAGGGCATTTAAATATGTCAGAGATGAAAGATTTTGTAGAAAAAATAAATAGTGAATTTGTGAATATAGTAGGAGGATCTTATGTATCTACTAGAACTGGTGAAATATTTACAAAAAATGAATTAGACAAACTTGTAAAAAGCAAAGTTGAAGCATTTAATATTGAAAGATTTAAAGAGTCTGTCGCATGTGGAGTACCACTTGATCAAATTTTAATGAAGAAGAAACCACCTAAAAAAGAAACAAAAACAACATATGAAGGTGGAGATTTTAATATTGTATATCGTTTTAAATTAGAGGAGTTGTTAAATATG
>Ga0209728_1001564_pt1 | contig 13537 bp, 25 predicted proteins | sample RifGroD1_FD_183997 | JGI IMG/M metagenome (GOLD analysis project Ga0209728, IMG submission 183997) | Groundwater microbial communities from Rifle, Colorado, USA - Groundwater D1 (SPAdes) (version 2) | ecosystem: Environmental > Aquatic > Deep subsurface > Groundwater | place: Rifle, Colorado... | reverse complement strand
ATTCTTATGAAGCTGTAAAAAGTGATTTTTATAATTGGTCACCTAAAGTCAAAGAAGGCGGGTATTTACTTTTTCATGATACTCATTTTAGATCAGTAAATAAATTTTTAAAAGAATTAAATAATGAAGATTGGCAATTGATTGAACATATTTTTAGATTAAAAGTTTATAAGAAATTGTAAATCTTTGGTATAATAATAATGGAGGAATTTAAATGGCTGCATTAGCACAATTACAACAGGAAATTTTTGACTATAAAAATGGTCGATTCCTAGTTTGTACTCGAGTCAACGTTACTGACGGAAGTGATACTTTAGTTCTACCGGAAGGGTTAAATAATTCTGCACACGTAACTGTTATTCCAGTAGACTCTAGTCATACTGCCAAATCGGTAAGTTCTATTTCTAGAGCTGCACATCCTACAGGTGTAACTGTTACTATGACAGGCGGAACAAACGGATCTGATCAGATTGTAGTTTCATTACATACTGGCAATATAGCTGGTTTATAAAGGGAGTTTTTTTATGGCTAGAAAGCCGGGCGCGCTTAAAGCTAAAGCCCAAGGAACAGCTAAACCTCCATTAGATAAAGAAACTTGTGCAAATGCAAAAGGTCTTTCTTTAATTCTTGATTGTGAACGAGCTGGTCTACGTGAACCTCCTCCGCAAGATGAGGAGACAGTAGAACAAAAACCAAAAGAAGACTGTAGTAAATATAAAGTCGGTTCTCGAGAATGGATTGCTTGTAGACGAAAAGAAAAGGAAAAATAATTCTCCCCCCAGCACTTCTTCCGAGGTGCAAAGGGCCGCATAAAAGGCACTCCCTCCCTTCTCTTATGCGGCCCTTTTTATTTCTTTAATAAAATCTAGAAAAATAAAATTTATTTGTGTATAATAAAATTAGAGGGAATTATTGAGCGTAACTTTATCTACCTCTTTATGAGTTGTGTTCGCTCAACACGGAAAGATAAAGATTTTCGGCGAATAACCCTCCCAATCGCCGTTAAACAGGAGGAATGAAAATGCCAGACGTAGCAACAGAATTAGAAGCAGCTTTAGCGGCTGCTGAAGAACCAACTGAAGTTGAGGATTCGTCTCCCGAAACAGAAGTTGTTGAAAAGACAGAACCTAAAAAAATCGGTAAAGGCGCTCAAGATCGAATTCGAGAATTAGTTTCAAAAACTAAAGGAATCGAAGAAGAGCTGAATAAATATAAAAACCTTGCCGGTGAAAAAGATCAGGAGTTAAAGAAACTAGTTGATCTTCTTCAAGCTCGCGAAAATGATGCGAAGGTCGTTAAAAAGATCCAAGAATTATACGCAAGCGGTGATGAAGCCTGGAAAGACACAATCGAGAAACTCGATAAAGTAATCCGAGGCGAAGAAGTAGAAGAAGAACCTACGGGTGATCCTAAGAAAGATGATGCTTTAAAGAAAGCAAAAGATCTCATTAAGAATACCCGAGAAGAACTAGATGATGCCATTGCTGATCAAAGAGCTGATTTGCTTTTACATAAAGCAAATCTTCTAATTGAAAGGTATATGGATGAACTTCCTGAACAATATGGTGAACATGACCGTAGACGATTACGGGATGTTTTATCAGATCATATCGATTGGGATGCGATTGAGCAAAAACCTGATGTACTAGCAAATAAAGTTGCTGAAGGTATTCAATCTGCAGTTAATTGGTATGGGGATCCTCAAGGTTCTGTCAAAGTACCAGATAAAAATTCAAATGATCAAGTGGTTCCGCTTGAATCTCCAAAAGATCGTTTGGATAAAATTATGAAGATGGATTTTGGCAAGCTAAAAACAGTTAAGACACCGAAAGGCGATCGAATGACGCCAGAAATTAGTGATGATGTTTTTGAAAAAGAACTTGCCAATGCCCTTCGTTATAGCAATCGATAAAAATCAAGCGAAGGAGATAAAGTAAAGAGAAATGATTACATTCTCAACACTCGGTGATCTTCTGTTGCGCCGATATGTAACCGACATGATTGCGCAAGCGCAACAGCTATCAATGCCGATTTATTCTCAATTAAAAGAAGATAGTCGGTTTGAACCATCTGGTGATGGTGTTTATTTTCCGATCAATATTCAAGGTAATGAATCTGGTGGCGGATGGCGCGGGACGGATGATAATAGCATCCCCAGCGCTACTAACGAACGTGTAAAGCAGCATCGTGTCCGACCTAAGAAATACTATCACGTTATAGAATTCTCGGGTCTAGCTGAAGCTGTTTCTCAACGAGGTGGTGAAGACGCATTTGCAAGCGCAATTAATTACCAGATTCAAATGGCAATTCAACGCGCCGGCGCGCGATTTGAAACTACCTTCCTACGCGGTGACGGAACTGGTCGGCTAACTAACGTAAGCGGTGCACAAGCTGCACAAACTACGCTTAACGTAGACGACGCACGTCCATTCCGGGCAGGTCAAATAGTTGAGTTCTTAAATAACTCAACTGGTGTCCGCCAAGCTGGTCCTGTAACTGTTACGGACCGTAGCGTTTCTGGTGCTACTATTACGGTATCAGCGGCTGTTACCGTAAGCGATGATGATGGTATTTATGTTGCCGGTGAACAATCTGGTGCTGCAGCTCCGTCTGAAGTAACCGCACTTGGTCTACCTGCAATTGTAAATAATACCGGAACTATCTATAATCTAAGCCGAACCACTTATCCGATTCTACAATCTAAGGTAATCAATGCTTCAAGTACTGCTCTTGATGAAGCTCTTCTACGAAGACTTCGCAAGCAGCTTCTAGTTGAAACTGATGTTGGTACGGTAGAAAGTTTCGTATATATTACAAACTGGGATCAGTTTGATCGATATACTGAAATTGCATTACCATTCCGAAGATTCAATGATATGAAACTTGAACTAGGTGCTGAAAAAGCAATGACTACCTTTGAAGGTCGTCCATGGTGGATTAGTTGGGCTGCTCTACCCGATCAGATATTCATGATTCGTCAAGATGCTGTTGTTCGTGGTGTAGTTCGACCATTCGGTATCGATGAGCGAGTAAACGCTCAATGGGTACCTGGCCAGGATGCCTTTACAATTCTAATGAAATACTATGGTGAAAACGTAGCTAGAATTGTAAATCAGACTGCTAAACTCACCAATCTAACTGTACCTACCTACTAAGGTTTAGTTAGAAAAAAATTAAGCCTGATAGTTATAATACTATCAGGCTTTTTTTATTTAATAAACTGGCCGGCATTGAGCACTAAGGCGACTTGCATTAGTCCACAGCTTATATTATATATCTATTGCTTTTTCAAAAACTTTATTAAAGTCATAAGAGAAATTAACTGTATTATATAAATAATAATCTTTACAATTGCTAATATTAAACCCTAATCCTAAAATTGTAGGAAATTTTATTTTACATGTATTACATATATAGAAACTATTTTCAATTTTATACGCCATAGCAACACAAGTAATAACTTCATCACTTTTACAAATATGCCATAAGGAATTATATTTTGAATTTGTATTTTTAAATCCTTTATTTTTATAAAGTAACATTTTACCAATTATCGTAATCGCTAACGTCTAACCATCCTGTTTTACATTTTTCACAAGCGATTTCTTTAGCGACTCCTATACTTGTAGGAATTTCTTTAATTAATAAAACATGACCTAAATGTTTTTTACGGAATTGAGCTTCTGTTTTAATTTCTTTCGGCATATTGTTTTAGCTCCTTATTGCATTTACAAGATAAATTAGCACATTTATATTTTGTATTTTTACTGTAAGGATATCGTCCTAGAGGAAATTCTTTACGATAATCAATTAGTTGATTTCCTTTTTTACTGTTGCAATTACTACAAAGTAATTGACAATTAGCTAGACAATGCCGTCCGCCTTTAGAAAGAGGTACGATATGGTCTAAAGTGAGATTTTTATTTTCTTGACTGCAACCTAAACAAATCATACCAAATATACATTTTAATATATTTCTATATGATTGATTATGTCTTATACTAAACTGACTCATTTTTTCTGTACCCATGGTTTAAGTACACTATTTAATGCGTCAACGCAACATGGACTATAATAGAAAATAAGCCAAGCTCCAGTTTCACAACTTGGACATTGTAACCAGAAATCAGAGCAATAAAAATCTTTTCTAAATTTATAATGACCATTGCAGTTTTCACAAAATGCTACTAAACGGCCTGGAACATAATCCGTATTTTCCCAATGTCGTCTATCTTCATGGTCATGTTTTGGGATAGCTTTATGCCAAGCTTTGACAGGTCGTCCTGTTTTATTTTGGGTCGCGCCACATTCACATTTTTGTTCTATTTGGATCCATGCTGAATTTACACTATAAAATTCTCTACTATCAATCCAAATATGTTTATGTTTTTTATTAAACCAATTTAACATTTGATTAACTCAATCATATCATTTTTGATCTGTTGCCAATAAGCGTCCGGATCGAATTTATCAGTCCAATCTTCTTTTGAGTCTTGTAAAAGATAACTAAGAAGAACATTTATTTTAACTTGGATGTCAAGAAGCTTATCTTTATTAATCATAATTTTCCTTAAAAAAGAATACGGCGACTAGGACTCGAACCTAGAATGAATGATTTGAGATCATCGTGTTTCCAATTACACTATCGCCGTACTCTTTACTTAACAAGGTTGATTCTGTTCAGTTTCACATTTTGTAATTATATAACTCGTATCAGCATCCCAAGGTGGTATAAATATTCTTTCTTGATAGGTTAATTTGACTCGTGTTGCTGAAATAGAAGCTCTTTCGAGTCCTTGTACAACTTCTAAATCTTTTACACTGAAAGTCCAAATATTAGAAGCTGTTGTTATTTGACCTGCTTTTGGATCAGGAATTGTATTGAAACGGAAACCATCAAGAACTAACTCCCCTTCATAAGTTTTCCAAATCAATCCTTTACGGCTAATTTTTTGAACTATTCCCGATCGAATACCGTCACTATAAGAAATACCACAACCAGTAAAAAGTAAAATTGCAATTATACAGAAACGAAACATATTATTTCTCCTGTTTTGTTGCATTTAATTTTCTTTCAAGTTCTAAGACTTTTCTTTTAGATTCCCATAATTCTGCAGTTTCTAAAAATAAAGTTGCTATTTTTTTTAAAGATTCAGAAGATGGTTCATATAGAGTTAATTTCAAACCAGTCGGATAATTAGTTGTTGAAACTACAATACTATAATTATCTTGGTCTATGCCAATAGACCAAGATCCGTGAGACGAGTGTATCTTTGTAGACATGATTTCTCCTAAAAGGATCGAAAAAGAAAAGAGCAGACTGGGCTTGATACCAGTTCATCCGTCGACGCCTCAAGCCACCTAATTCGGGCAAAGTGGCGGTGCCCACGCAGGACGTCTCCGTATCCGATATAGGATTTCCGCAAATCTACGCGGCTATATCTGATGCCTTTTGACTTTAAAGACTTAATAGTCCAAAGTATTCCGGCGCGTCGTTGTAAGTTTGAGGGCATACCCTTCTATGCTGCTGCTCTTATTCGTCGTTTAGTTTTAACTACAAAGTTTATCTTCAATCGTATTAATTACTATACCAACAATAGCATCTTGATCTTCTTGAGAAAGCTTTACGCTAAGGGCTTGTTTTGATACGGATTCGATTGACTCTTTTATTTCCGTTTCTAAAATACGGCCCAATTCAGTGCATGCGTGTTTAGACATACTCATTTTTTTATTTCCAATTAATTTTAGGTAAAAGATCAAAAACTCTTGCTTCTACCCTTCGGTTTAGTCGTTCTTTTTCTTCAACCGCCACAAGCGGTTGAGTTTCACCGTGCGCATGCGTCACTACTCTAACAGGCGCAATACCAGAGCGCAACAGGAAGTTATAGACCGCTTGTACCCGATTATGCGATAGAAGCAGATTATACCTATTTTCTCCCATCAAATCCGTATGGCCATAAAGGTTAATGCCGACGTCTTGATTTTTATTTAAAATCTCAACAATTTCAGCAATTACCTTTTTACTTTCCGGGCCTAATTCTGCTGAATCGAAATCAAAATGAATTCGATCCAGTTTCTTATTGATTAGATTTTCAATTCTTTGAGTTCTAATTTGCTCCCAGCTAGGTTCATTATCAAAACTACTAGATTCAAGTACATCTAATTCTGGTTGAGATAGTACGATTCCACTAATGTTGAATTGATTAGAATTTCTTAATTCAACTATTCTTGGTGTTTCAGCAAAAACGATTTTAGTAAAAAGAATAAAAACTATAATTAATAAACTTATTGAAAGTACCAATTTCTGTGCCAAAATAATTTAATCTCCGTCTTTCTTATAAACCAGTTCTAATAATTGAACAGCTAGAGCGTTATATAAAGTACGCATTCGAGTCGAATCTGGATACATTTTTTCTTGACGGGTAATAGCCCGTCGTAAAGCATCTACCCAGTCAACTTGTGTATCTAGTCGTATACGCTCTTGTACTGCTGCTAGGCATTCAAAATGATTTGCCCGGCGGCTTGAAATATCGTCAAGAAATTTGTCGATATTTTCCATATTAGAGTAGTCCTAGCGTTAGAGCTGTGCGGATATAACCAAAGAAAGCACGGAATCGTGCACTTTTTTCCGCTTGTACTAGCGTTGAACGAGCAGCGTCTAGATCACCAATAGCAGCATAACCACGAGCTACTGCTAGAAGATCGCATACGCTATTACCAGTACCGGCGCTAAAAGATGCGTTATTGTTGCTGAACGCTACACCCTGATTACAACTACCGCCAATAGAAGCTGCGGCACTATTTACTGGAATCTTAGGAGCTTCTACTACTGTAGTATCGCCTTGTACTGTAAAATGATCATTAGAATTTACATCTACGGCACCTACGGAAGTTTGCTTCTGTGCATTAAAACCACTCTGGGTATTGATGCCTACTTGACTCTGCTCTGATCCCTTAACAAAATTAACGTCGGTATTATCAATGTTATTGTCTAGATGATTGACGCCAACATTGGTAGAATCAATATCAGTTCGATTCTTGTTTACACCAAACTGACTCTGACCGTTTACATTATAATCTTGGGTATTGGTCTTTACATCTAAATCTGCATCAAAATCTACAACTGCTGTACCGTTACTTTCGGAATTAGCACGATTGGTATTTTCAGATGAAACAATACCAATTTGGCCTTGTTGTTGTCCAGCTACAGCAGTACCGCCAGTACCATTCCCACCAGCGCCGCCAGTACCATTACCGCCATTCCCACCTTGTCCACCATTTCCGCCTTCATTACTTTCTCCATGATTACCGTTATCGTTATCATTTTCATTATCATTTTGATGACTAGCAAGAGCGGTTGAAGAAATGAAAAGTACGTAAACGAGTGCTACGAAGAAACGATTCATTATTTTGGTTTCCTTGATTGAGTATTGAGGTGCGCAACTTTGCGCTTGGTCGGATGAAAATTTACGTCGCTTCGGTTCCAAAGTCAAGCGGGCAAAAACGGTACAATTAAACGTGAAAGAAACAAAATCTGATCTTCACCGAAATTCAGCTTGGCTTGATTTAAAAACTGAAAAAGTCCGAGATACTGAATGGAAAAATGATCCTAAGCCCTATTTAGGATATCCTGCTCCAGGAAAAATCAGCTCTGCCGAATCACATTTACTTTACAAAATTCCACAATGGCTCGGTTCTGGAAACTATGCTGATGTAGGAGTGTACAAAGGAAAATCAACTGCTATACTCGGCCACGGCTTAACGACTGCAGGATATTGGGGAAAGGTATATTCTGTTGATTTTTTTGGAACTGAACCTGAAGGAATGGAAAAATTCTCTGATCCTACAATTCCGGATCTTTTAACTAAATACTTTGAAGAGCAAAATTTATCTCCTCGATTAAGCATAATGAAGGGAGATAGTTCGTTTAGCGGACATAAACTTCAAGTCCTAAAAACGATGCTTCGATTTGTCTTTCTTGACGCTGATCATTCATATGAAGGTACAAAACGAGATTTTGATATATGGTCTAAGATGATTACAAAAGGTGGAATGATTGCATTTCATGATTGTGATTTTTATGGAGTTGACCAAACAATAAAAGAAATGAATAAAAAACAATGGGAATTTGTCCGACAAATATTTAGCATTAAATTATTTAGGAAAGTATAATGAAACTTGTATTATATCTGTATAATAATAGAATATGGCATCATTGTAATACTCAACTAACTCTTCAATATAAAGCATCATATCGAAATTTTGATAATGAACATTTTATATGTGAAACTTGTAAAAGATTATTTCCAAAATTTATTTTTATAGGTAATATAAAATATGAAAAAGATATACATAGATCTTTTGTTAGATTAAATGTTCCTAAAGAAACAGAATTTACCATTGACTACTAAAACAGAAACATTATATTTATATGATAATAAACTATGGCATAAATGTCCTATAAGACACAAGGCACCTCTTAGATGTATATATAAACAAACTAAAAATTATTATATATGTAGATTTTGTTTAATTAAAATTCCAAATTTTCTTTTTTTAGGATTAGAGAACACGTGGGAAAATTGTATATATGGTACTCCTAAAGAAGCTAAAGAGTTAAATATTATCGGAGAATATGAAAATGTTAATTCAAATTAGAGATTCAAGTCAATCAGCAATTCATAAAGGCCCAAGAAAGCTTGGAGATATAGGTTTTACTTTAGTACATCCTTTTTATAATGAAAAAACAAGATTTGATAAACATTATGAATATTGGATTAATTGGTCTTCTAAATTAAAAGAAAAAATTAAAATTGTTCTTGTAGACGATGGTTCCCCTGAGCCTGTGCATACTTGGATTACTCCTAGTAAAAACAAAAGATTAAAATATTTTAATTTTACTATTTATAGAATTTTAGAAGACTTGAAATGGAATACACCTGGAGCATTGAACTTAGGATTTGTAACGGCTCCTACTGAATTTGTATTATGTATGGATTCTGATTGTGCTTTTTCGCCAGAGCAATTGGAGAAATTTCTAGAAATTTCTCCAAGAGAAGATTTTGTTTATAAGTTTCCTAGAAAAAGAATTGGAAATGAAAATGAGAATTTAAAAAATGATCGTTATTTACCTTGTACAATGCTTTTGCATAAAAATATTTTCTTTGCTGTAAATGGATTTGATGAAGATTTTACTGGAGCTAACAGTGGAGGATGGGCATTTTTTGATAATGATTTTGATTATAAGATTATGCAAATAGAGTATAATTGGGGAATATGGCATGATGTAATCGCTACAGAATGGATGCCTAGTACATGCGGTCCGAGATTAAATAGGACTAGAACAGAAGAAATTATTAATAAAAAATTGATGTATCAAAAATGGAATAAAGAAATACCTATAAATAAAAAAATTCTAAATTTTCCTTGGGAAAGAGTTTATCATAATGTATTATAATAGGAGAAGATGAAAAAAATATTAATTACTGGATCAAGCGGATTAGTCGGATCAGAAGCTGTATTGTATTTTGATAGATTAGATTATCAAGTTTATGGGCTTGATAATAATATGAGAAAAGAATTTTTTGGAATAGAAGGAGATACTAGTTCTACTAAAAAATTTTTAATAGATAAGACTAATTATATTGATTTATATTTTGATATTCGTAATCGTGAAAAAGTTTTAAATTTATTTAGAGAACATAGATTTGAAGCAATAATTCATTGTGCCGCTCAACCTTCCCATGATAAAGCTAAAGATATACCTCTGGTAGATTTTGATATTAATGCTTTAGGAACAGTCAATTTATTAGAAGCAACTAAACGCAATTGCCCAGAAGCACCTTTTATTTTTATGTCTACTAATAAAGTTTATGGTGATGCTCCTAATGAAATTCCTGTTGATGAATATAAAAGACGATATGATTATTTTAATTTAAAAGGCGTATCAGAGAATTGTCGTATAGATCAAACAATGCATAGTTTATTTGGAGCAAGTAAAACGGCTGCTGATGTAATGGCTCAGGAGTACGGGCGATATTTCCATATGCCAGTCGGTGTTTTCCGTGGCGGATGTATTACAGGTGAACGCCATGCAGCAGTACAACTTCATGGTTTTTTGTCTTTCTTAATAAAGACTGCTAAAGCGAAAAAGATGTTTACTGTTTTTGGCTATAAAGGAAAACAAGTTAGAGACCAGCTTCATGCTTATGATCTAGTTACTGCATTTCACGAATTTATTAAAAATCCTAAAGCTGGTGAAGTTTATAATATTGGAGGGGGAAGAGAAAATAGTGTTTCAATACTTGAATGTATTGATTTAATAGAACAATTAACTGGATATCGATTAGAATATGAATATAATAATTTGCCTAGAAAAGGAGACCACATCTGTTATTACTCTGATCTAACTAAATTTAAGACACACTATCCCAATTGGAAAATTACTAAAGATCTAAATTCAATTTTTCAAGGAATGATCTCCATTTCAAAGTAAAATACTTTGAAGAATAAATCTTACGTACTTCATTATATTTATATATAATGAATCCTAATAATAAAAATTTTTTCACATCCAATATAAATATCTTTATCTATAAATAAAGAACTATAAGAATTAAAATTATTTTCATATGTTTCACAATTATGGTGTAAATATCTATTTTTATATGTTTCACAATTATGGTGTAAATATCTATTTTTATTAAGTTTTATAATTTGTTGAAATTTGGCCATATATTAGATACTTCAAATTTGATTTTAGCTTTTTCTATGGTATCAACAGAAGTTGAAACAGTATTTAATATATAAGTTTTATCTATGCATTTAGAATATTTAATATTAAATGTTATTAATAAAAATTTAGGAATTTTTATTTTACATATACAACAAGAAAATATATTATTGTTATGAGAGTAAGCAGAACTCCACCTGTCTTCACACCAATGCCATACTCCACTAGGTAATATATGTACAGTTGAACCTGAAACTTTCATTTTATTGTCGAAAAACGAAATTAATTACGGCTTGAAATCCATTACTAAGTGTTTCTGCTAAATCTCCCACTACAGCAACTGCATTATTTGAAAATCCTTCACTTTTAATTTCTGTACATTGTACAGAGCGATCTGGAGTTTGTACACATTCTGTAATTTGTCCTTGTCCGATTATAACACCTTTCGGTGAAATGACGCAAGCAGTCAGAGCTAGAAGAACAATTAATTTTTTCATTTTACTATACCTTCTAATTTAGGCGGTTTAAAATTAGGCCCTTTAAGAAGTTTACCCCATTCATTTATAATAGGGTTACCGTTTTCGTCTGCTTTGCTCCAATTTGATTTCTTTACTTCTTCCCAAGCTGCATCAAAATCCCACCCTGCCGATACAGCCATACCAATACAAACCCATGCTAAATCGACAAGACCGTCTAAAGTTTTAACTTTATTTTGTTCAATTATAGCATCAATAAGTTCTTTAAATTCTTCTGTAATTAATCTACTTCTTGTAGGCCAATCAGGTTCAATTGGAGAGTCTGCGATTGCTAAATTAAAACGCTTATGCCAATCTTTTACATCTTCAAAATATGACATTAATTTTGTTTCAATTCCTCCTGTTTTATATGAAGCTATTGTTTATTCTATTTCGGATTTCTGCCAAGCTTTCTAGCCGGAGTAATATACCATTTTCAAAGACAACTCTTAACAGTCCACCTTGTTCTTCTTCTCGTGAAACATTTTGTTTTACATAAAGACCATCGTTACCTTTATGAACAGCTAATAAACCCCGATGACTGTTTTTAGCTGAATCAGTTTTTGGTGCTTTAAAAATATCTCGTGATTCACCATTAATTATACAATGCGTTGCTTTAACGGCAAATCCAAAAGTATCTCTAGTAACATATTGATATGTAAAAGAACCGATACCTAGAACGACATTGCTGCTGGCAAACCCTTGTTGACTTAATTTGAATAAAATTTCTTTTTGACGATCTAATGTAATTGAATCTCCATAAATTGCACCGACATGAGAATTTAAAACTTTATAACCTTTATCTGTAAATGTACCACCAAATTCGTTCCAAAGTGAACGAATCAATCCGTCACCTTGTAATGTGCCTTTTGAATAATTATCGTCGCCTGTAAGAATTTTTACAGGATCGCCACTATCCGGTCGGATAACAAGTTTACCATCTCTGGCTAAGATTACATCTTTTAACTTAGGGAGTACTTCACCGATAATTCTCCAAAAATCCCATGTGTCGCTAACTACGCTAACAATATCTTTAGGATAAACTTCTGTAAGAAGACGTCTAAACGTTTGTTCTTCGTCACCGCTAGCGCACATTACTGCATGTTCAGTTGCTGGAACGGAACCGCCGATTAATTCTTCATTAGCATTAACTTTATAATATGTTTCTAAAAAATCAATAGCTGCAATAGTATCAGTCCCGGTAAATGAAAGTAAATGTGCAGCGCCACTTAACATTGCTGCTTCAATTCCATACATGCCTCGAAAACTAAAATCGTGGCCTTGCCATGAAATGAAATTTTTATCAGCTCCTGTTAATTCAGCATATTGTTCAAAAGTTTTTCTATATTCATGTGCAATAGTTGCTGAAGTACAAGGACCCCATAATGTAGCTGACATCATTGTTTCAATATAATTTGTAAGCCAATAAAAATTAGGATGAGTATTTTCAATTGTAAGAAAAGGTACTTGTATCGGTACACTAGTACCTTCTGGCAATGCTTTAATTCTAATTGGCAAATATTGCAAATCCCAAAGTTCTCTAATATGATCAATAGGCACAGTATCACGGCCTAGTGCTGTATCAAGTCTTCGTTTGTAAATATCTATTGCATATCTTTTTGGAAGATTAAAAAATGTATTTTTAAATTGATTAATTAAATATTCTTGTATAAAATACTGTAATCCAAAGAATTTAATTTCTTTAATATCCGGGAGTCGACTATCCCGGGCTGTCATATTAGAATAGATAGATTGAGTTCCTTTAGGGAACTGTTGTCTATGCCCAGTTTTATAAAAATCGGTGCAATGTAAAATAGAAATCATTGAAAATCTCCTTTAATTTCTAAAGTAAATAATCTCGGATGTTTTAGATTATGAATAAATGAATTAGTTGAACCTATTGATTGGTAAACTGTTAATAGTTCATTAAGCCCTTTACTATATATGCCATGAGTTGTCCATAAATGTAAAGCATGTATAGGAAAATGTTCTTTTATAATGGCAGCAATTCCTAAGAATGTACCACCGCCATCACAAATATCGTCTACTACAACAAAACTAACATCATTAGCTAAGTTATTTGGAAAGTTCGCATTAAACCCATCTAGTTTTCCAGTGATAGGATCACGCTTCTTTTGAAAATAAATAATATCAACTGCATCCAACCCATCGGCATATTCTTCAGTTTTTCTTTTAGCCCCTTCATCCGGGCTTATTAAGACTATAGGGCGATCAGCCCTTATAATTTGCCGTATATATCTTTTAATGTATTTAATAGGACTAATATTAG
>Ga0209728_1001562_pt1 | contig 13547 bp, 25 predicted proteins | sample RifGroD1_FD_183997 | JGI IMG/M metagenome (GOLD analysis project Ga0209728, IMG submission 183997) | Groundwater microbial communities from Rifle, Colorado, USA - Groundwater D1 (SPAdes) (version 2) | ecosystem: Environmental > Aquatic > Deep subsurface > Groundwater | place: Rifle, Colorado... | reverse complement strand
AAGAATCTTTCCCCCTCCCCGAAAGAATCTTACCGGGACCCCGAAAGAATCTTTCCCCACAAGAAATACTCTTACAAGAGTGATCTTATTATTAATACGCGCGAGGATATTATCCACAGAAAGGATGGTAAAAGGATGTACTATTTGTAATTACAATTATTGTGCCCTAGTTCTATCTTCGGGTCATAATTACACCATCCCAGATTGGCCCCTTGCTTCAAATATGTATTGGCTGTACTTCTGCAGATACATAATATTTCGGATATTTTTTTAGCTTTATGCCCAGAATTCCATAGTTCGCATGTTTCTTTGACCATACTTGTTAGGGTGTTTTTATGGCATTCTTCCCAGTCAATATCATCTTCCGTAAAACCTAATAATATTGGTAGCTCGCTATGCATTACGCTATTTTTTATCCACTCAGTCTTTGATCTCCTACAGTCAATAATTATGTAGTTGGCTATTCCGTTGTCTCGCGCGGATTCCTCTTTGCGCTTATCATTATCCTGTATTTTAATTAACGGAGTCCTCCAACTTCCCTTCGGACATTCATAATGTTGTGATCCATGTGCCTCAATTATGCAATTTATATCGCCTATGTAATAATCATAACTATATCTACCGCACCACTTAAATGTCAGTTTATTAACCTGCGTACTAAAAATTATGTCTAACTGAGCCAACATGTTGGTTAGGTATTTTTCCGGGTACGATATGCCATCCGAGCATACATTGCACCTAATACCGCGCTTTATAAGTTCGTGCATTATTACTTCCTTTTCGTGTCCGCAAATTTGGCACCGCGCAAGCACTTTCGCGCCTGATCCTGCCGAATACTTTAATAGGTCGTCCTTATTTACAAGTATCTTTTTTAGGTATGGGTGAGTAGTGGCTATCATGCGACATTGCGTGCAACCCATATAATCCATCCCCCCATAGTGCGTAAATCCATTAATATTTTTTATTTCTGATCCATGTTCAGGGTGACTCAGGCATTTAAACCAATAACCCTTTTTGCTTGGGCCACTAGAGCTATAACTTACGTCTAAGGGACTTATTCTATTTAAATCATAGTCCCAATGTGATAGTAATTGGTCTGCTTTCTCTCTATCCAAATTATCGTAACACCATCGCTCAAAGGACTTGCTGTTTTTTAGTTTAGTTTTAATCGCGTTTGCTGTAGCAAAAAGTTTATGACCGCATGACTTACAATAATATTTTCCATTATCGTGTGTACGCTTTATGTAGCTGTTCCATATTACCCCTTCTAGTATTTTTCCACACTCGTCGCATTGTACGCTGACGAGGATGTTGGATCCGTTGGTTAAATCTTTCACATTAATCTCAAGTTCACCTTTCATTTTGGTGAATATGTATCCCAGCTCCTCGTATTTCTTCTTATTATTGGAGTTCCACATCACTTTTACTATCTTTGTTAATAGCATTTCCCTTCACCTCTTGTCCATTATATCACAGTGTTATCACTATTGCTATACTATGTAAACACTGATACAATGGTTTTGAGGTGAATAACATGATTTCCGATACGAATACCAGAACATTGATTACTCTGTCAAAGGAAATAAAAGAAAAACTTGAACAATTGGCAAAGTCTGAAAACAGATCCCTGAGCAACTATATAAATACTATACTCATAAAGCATTTAGAAGAAAAATAGGTGATTATTGAATGTATCTTACTCTCAAAGATTGTGCGTCCTTGGCTGGAATTAACGTCAGTTCAGCCCGCTTCTATAAAGATAAGGAAGAATTTAGGAATTACTTCAAAACAACAGGGGAGGGTAAAAAGATAAAATACGAACAAGATTCAACCGTAGAGCTGCTTTCATTTATTAGTAAATCATACTCCGAAGGGCTGGATGCAGATCAAATTGTTGGGTTAATGGAAAATAGATTCGGCATGATAGTTACCGACCTAGCGACTCAGGAACCTGACAATAGCACCGAGGTAGCGCAACAAGAAGATTTAATGCATAGTCTAAGGGTTATGCTTCAGCAAGAACTAAGCAGGAGGGACGAGCTAATCCTTGAATTACAAGAGGAATTGGAGGGTATAAGACAAACCCTAACAGAGCACGATAAGAGGGCAGAGGATAGGTATAGGAGCGTAGAGGAAAGAGATAATGAGGTATTACAACGCCTGAACGACATAAAGAAAGAACAACAACAACGCAATAGGCCACTATGGAAGAGGATATTTAGCCGGACATGATATGTCCGGTTCTTTTTTGCCTAAATTTAACATGAATACGAACAAGCGATAAGGAGTAGTAATTATCATCACTCAAACGTTGAACAAGACGTTGAAAGGATGGTAAAAATGATTAAAACACTAGCTCAGTATCTCCAATGTTTCGATGTCGAATTACCGGGTGGCAAGAAATCTTCCGTTTATGCTGTTGTGACTGAGAGAATTAAAATTTACGGAGAACCTATACGGGTACTAATCGAGTTTGAAGATGGTCTGTCAATTGATATGAAAACTACTTTTGAGGATGAATGAGTTATGGGGCATGATAACGATTTTGCAAAGGAAATAAAAGAAGGTGTTATGAGGGCTATTTATCGCGGCCCATCAGAAGAAATCCCTTCGTTGGTGTGGGATTGTATCGAAATTCTCTACCAGAAAGCCCCTATGAAACCATTCATATTCAAGCGCACCTTACTTTCTCCAAAAGAAAAACAAAGCATGAAGCCGAGTCTTCCCAAGAAACTCAATCCTCAAGAAATAATCCATTGGATCAAAGTAAAACCAAAATTAAAACAAACCTGGCATTTAGTTGTCCACTTACCCCCTGGCATTGACTATTCAGAATTCAAAAGCAGAGAAAAGTTTTTCGCCACGGCTGTCGGCGGCTCTTGTGAAATAGATTATAACGGTGAGGCTACCTACATGATAATCTCAAACATTGCGATAGAGAAATCATTCCCTTATTCCTTTGACCCAATACCGCATCTAAAGAAAATGAACCTGCCTATTCTACTTGGTAAAAACGCAAACGGCCCCATTACTATAGACCTTGCTGAACTCGTAACAATCCTCACTGGCGGCCTCCGGGGTAGTGGTAAGTCAGTTCTATTCCACGGAGCTATCTACGGCCTCCTACGGCTAAATATAGACCTCCTTAACCCGCGCGTTATCGTCTGTATCATCGACCCCAAGATCAAAGAATTCAAATATTTCGAGGACTACGGAGCAATATGGGTACATGACATGGACGAAATATTCCAGCTACTCGTAATGCTCGATGAGGAAAACGAACGAAGGCAGGACTTAATTGGTGGCAAGGCTAACAATATCATCGAATACCGAGCGTTGGGGTATCAACTCCCTTTCATCGTTGTAGTAGCCGATGAAGTAACTGACCTTGGGGAAGATAAGTATTGCAGAAAGCTTATGATAAAGGCGGTTCGCAAGTATCGCTCGCAGGGTATTTATGTATGGGCAGCCACCCAAAGGCCCAGTGCAAAAGCATGGGGAAGCGCGAATGAGTTCAGCGAATTCAAGAGCCAATTTGAAACAAGGATATGTTTCAGAACGGCTGATCCAATTAACTCGCACATTATTTTGGATTCAGACAAGGCAGCCTACCTCCCAAAGATACCCGGTCGCGCCATCTATAAGTTCGATCAAGAGACTGAAATTCAGGTTCCTTACTTCCCATCGAAAGCCAAGAATCCAAGGTTATTCCACGAATTAATGTCCCAAATCCCACAAATCCCCCTGCCCTATCACGACATAGAAGGAGATGTATACGAGCATGAACCCCACTACCCACGCCAACGGACGAAAGCGCGATCAACGAGTCCTGGCTCATCTCGAAGCTTGCAGCGTCTTATCTCAGGAGCAAATACATTTACTTGAGTTCTGGAATGTCAGCCGGGAAATGTCGCATCGTTGCACGCAAAGGTTGGAAAAGGATAAGTTGGTCAGGCGGGTCAAGATGTCCTGGTCTGATATGCCGGACTGGTTCTATCTTTACGATGATAAGCGTCCCGACCAGATTCAGCACCGGTTGGGAAAGAGTTGGATTTATGTCGCTTGGCACATGAAAGTATTAGATTCCTACGGCATCCAATCGCTCAACTATTTTAAGCCGGAGAACAGGAAGTTTTATGAGCAAGACAAATCGTTTCCCATCCCGGATTGCTACGGAGTCATTAACCACAAGGTGTATGGCGACATCTTTAGTTTTGGAGAATTTCAAGTCAATGAGTCGAGTAACGCATGGAACAAGAACTACCGAGCACTATTTAACACCTTCGCCTCGGATCAATATCTTTCCTTAATGGTAGTAACGACCGGGCCGTATGACGCAATCAAAGAGCAAGTGTATAAAGAGTTTTCAGGCATAAAGAATGTCCGGCTGGAATTTTACACACTCGACAAACTTAGGGATCTTTGTTGGAGAATAGCAATCATAAAGAGGGATGAGGCAAGGAGGAAGGAGTTGAAGTAAGTGAGTCCTGCCGAAATTGCAATTAAAAACATGTACCTTGTCTTGCAAGTCGCAGCTGCATTATTCGTATTTGGACTCGGACTAGACATTTTTGGCTATAGTCGATTCAAAATATATTTGAACATCTTTGCCATAGCCTCATTAGCCGTAATGGTTATTAGTTCGTTGGTGGGATTCATGGGGGCTGCTGAATCGGTGAGCAAGGGACAGTGGCCGAAATGATTGCCGAACTTATTCGATTATCAGCACTCTATGTACTTGTCAGGGTGTTCGTGGCGGTAACCATGCCAAGCTCAAAGCCTATTGTTAAGTACCTATTCTGGTCAGGAGTAGCATTGACTATAATATCCACTGTAGGCCCGGTAATAGCCCGCCTGACCGACGATATTCACAGTGTGGCAGTAACATATAGCCAAGGAAGAGAAACGGTTAATAGCGTCCTTGGTGGGGCTGACTCGCCAAAGTTATCTGTCGGTTATCAGGGCGCTTTTGAGAAGTTATTAGGCAATGCGAAGTTTGAATGGCCGATTAAGGGAAAGGTCACGCAGGAGTATAAGGGAGATGAACATCACGGAATAGACGTTTCTGGGAAAGTTGGTGATAAAATTAAGACAGCCAGGCCCGGAAAAGTTAAGAGCATAGGCAATGACGACATATATGGGATATTTGTTATTATTGACCATGGAAACGGATGGGAAAGTTTATATGCTCATTGCTCTAAGATCGTGGTTAAAGAAGGGGATATGATATTGGGCGGGGATAAGATTGCGGAGGTCGGTAATACCGGAAAATCATCTGGCTCCCACCTACATTTTGAAATTCGCGTTGACGGCAAAACTGTAAACCCTACTGAATATTTAAAATAAGGAGGAAAACCCTATGCGATTAATCATCCTGAAAAAATCCTCAATCCGCAGAACTCTCGCCATATCCGTTCTAATGATCCTAGTTGGCTTATCCCTTATTAACCCCTTCAAGGCTCAAGCAACGACCCCACAGGACTACATCAAGCCCTCTACGCTAATATTCTACCTCTATCCACACAGCAACGGAATGTTCTGGCTAGAGTCGAATCCAAAACTAGGCTATGCAACATTAAAAGAATGGAGTAGTGTACTGCCAAAGGGTGAAATGATTGTGGCAGTCCCGGAGAATATGCAGTTAGCGAGTATGGGAGGTCTGGATAGAATCGGGAAGTACGTGCAAGGCAAACTAATGGGAAGGTCATACAACGGAAGATACGATAAGGATATTTTCAAGTATCGCAGGACAGTAACAGCAGAAGGTGTCACAGATGAGGTTGAGGTTGAAATTGGAAAGCATTTTAAGGATAATGATAATCTCGAAAAGTTGATTGGCAATGTCAGAAAGCATTTAACGACTGACGCAGAGGAAACGCAGGACATAAAGGATATTGTGGTTGCTCCTGATCCTGTAGCGGATACGAAGGAGAGTCAGGCGGCTAAGATACAAATACTTGGAGGGGCATCGCTATTAACTGGTCTATATATGTTCGGGAAGATCTTAATCCTCTGTTTATAAAATAAAAAACCTCTGTCGTTGATTCGGCGGAGGTTTTTGCATATTAATTTACGGTTCGGACATGATAATTTCAGGAAGGAGAATCAGCATGAATAAGCTAATATTCGTAGTCGTTTTGGTTTTACTCGCCAGCACTAATCCTGATAAGAGTAATTACATCGAATATACAAAACAGCAAATACTCGGCCATAATCCTTCTGGAATTGTCTCTATGTTCGCTGATCCGTTGATTGATAGGACAACGACTGAGAAGGATTTGTGCATCGCCACTATCTACACCACATACTATGGCGAGAGGAAAGTAACTACTTTGGGGATGCTCAACAGATTCATTCCTTTGAAATAGATAATACCATCCGAGTTGGATGGTATTTGGTTTGTGCTATTCTTTATAGGGCCATATCCATCCTTCGTCATCCTGCATAACCTCAACTACGTATTCATCCAGTCCTAATGATGGTATTGTGTTCCTATTTTCATATATTATGGCATGACCTAAATCATCAGAGAAGCAATCATCACCCGTTAATTCCCTTAAATATTCTTCCTTCCCATTGACTAATAGGCCTATTACATACTTCTTGACTTCACTAGTTACATTTTCATTAATTTCCGCGTTAATCTCATTCATCCCTCTTCACCTCCTACAATATTGATTTGACCGCTTGTTAAAGACAGTCCTATCTATTCCTCCCCCACCCTAATAAACCATTTACCGTTCTCCATCGCATACCAAGAGACTACATTTTGGGTTTCTGGATTCCATTCCTTAACCGTGCCGATTTCGGTTATTCCATAAATCTTTAATCCAAGCTTTTTCGCAAGTAGAGCCTCTATAAATGTAACCTGTTTATCCATCCCTACCTATTCCTCCTAAAATTTATTCACCATCAAAATTAGCACATACTTTTATCGGCAATAACAGAACTCCTGTATCACTCTTTCCCTCCGGCGCATTATCGCACATATACCAATCGTGAAATATCCATTGTTTGCAACGTCTGCATATTGAGCCTATTAATCCATCTTCAATCGACTCAATCCTTTCCTCCTTAATTTCCTTAAACCTATCCACCATCACCCCCTCAACCTCAACCTTCCCTAAAAACATATCTTTTGGCCGAAAATGCAACTCCCCATATTTATCCGTATAAGCAACTAATTCCTCCCTGCTCTCAGTATGCTTTCCGCAGCCTATGAGAGTGTATATGCCACCTTTATAGTGTTGGTATTTAGTCACGCTTTCACATCCCATCTAATTGCTCCAAATTCGGGCTTTAGCCGTGGTGCGTACAGATGCTTGTCTATAACGTCTTGAAAAATCCTATTAATACTCTCGCTCATATCCACAGGTAACGCAACCCTGCACATCTCGTAATTACTATACATTGCAGGGGATATTCCCAATAATCGAGACATCTTCATGATAGTAATAAGTAGTTCTTTCCTTTTCATCCTAATTAATAGCATTTGTATATTATTCCTGCTGTTCTCCTCGACTACTGCAATTCTGTTTTCTTTTATAGCCATTGCTTTTTCGATGTTTTCTTGTTTTACTTCGCAACTTACATTATCGCAATTATATATTGCGCCATGAGTACCGTTCACTCCATCCCATAGGCCCATGATGTATTTAGTTGGGTCGTTGCATGCTTGACAGTTCATGTGGTTTCATCTCCTTTTTTTATATTTACTATAATTTTCCTTCTGCTCCTCGTAAATATCGCCAACCCTTTATTAGTTTCATGGAAATCAAGATTAAGCGCCATGCAAGCACCTTGTAATTTTCCAAGAGCTATATAATACCCACGACTTTCTTCTCTTTCATATACTTGACTGTTTCTCTTTTCAGTTATATAAATTGTTGCCAAAGTATCCATAAGTTCTTTCCTTTCCGATATCGTCATTAATACTCAACCCTCCCTCCACAATGATGGCAATAGTTACAATTAAAGAGCTTGGTTATAATTTCAGGGCAAATCATCTTGCCACAATGAGGGCAAAATTCCACTTGATCCAGTAAGGGCAAGTCGCATTCTTTTCCGGTTTTGCGTATGAGTTTAAGGTTATTATAGCGCGGGTTACTATTCTTAATATCTTCCATGCAATTCCTGATGGACTGCATTTGTTCTTTTACATATGGGTTATCACTCATTCTTGCACTTCCTCCTCAAAACTCCCAAGACCCTCATTAATCTCCTCAAGCCTCAGTAAGCAATAGAAACTCTTATGAACAATCATTTCCGGCAAATCATCATGCCATTGAATTATTAGGACTTCATCACCTTCGCGTATTGGCATTGAGCAACCGGTGCAGTTAATCATCTTTATTCCCCACCTTCCTCAACCATCCTTGTATACTCCTTCAGGCTCATTAGCACCCATTGGGGTTCTTGATCTCGCTGAATAAGCAAAGGGCTTTTAAGTGCATCATTAAAGTATTTCGAGAGATTTCTAGCTATTTGCGTAGTAGATGCTAGTTGTTCGGGTGAAAATTTAACCTGTTTCTTCTTCAATTTGATACCTCCTTATACAGATTATTATATCACATATCGTATGTATTGGACAGGTAAAAAAAGAGAAGTCGGGTCAATATTTCTACCTATTTAGCCCTGCTAGTATGAAAAGGTAAGTTCTTTCCGTTTAGGCATTTTTGACAATCAAGAAGGTTTTCTTTCTCGCAGGTTCGACAGGTCAATTGTACCCTTATTGGTTTGGCAGGCTTGGCGATTAAGCTATCCATAAACTCAAACACCTTTTCGATTTGTTCCTCATTCATCTTGGACATCTTTTGGGTAATTCGTGCGCTATGCGCTCTATTAAAGTCATGTGTATTTTTCCTATCATTATGGATAACCGAATGACATTTAGTGCAATAGAAAGTTAAGTCTTTCAATCGTTCATCACCTAAGTATTTGTAGGTATTATGGTGGATAGAAAAACCTGTATTGAATGTTCCCTTACATCTTTGACATGTGTACTTATCCCTTTCTGCTACCCTTTGTCGCATTTCCTTCCAGTGCTTAGTTTGCAGATAATCAGTGTAGGTTTCAGCAACTTCACCCGTGGCGCACTTTATATCCTTGAGTAGATGTCCTTGACTTGCTTTTCTATGTTTAACGACTGCTTTCTTAGTCATCGTAATTCCTCCAATTTATTCGCGGTTATTAAAGTATCTTGAACCTGCAACTATAATTCTGAATGAAATTTAACACAACTCCTTCAATATAGTTTAATAGATAACCGGGATGGTGAAATAAGCAATTTTGGCAGACTTTCCCCTTTTGACAGGGGAAGCCGTATTTTAACCAGTATTGGAGCCAATTAAGTTTCTTCGGTTGGTTATAAATAACATTCTGCTTCATGTATTAAAACTTTCGTTTCAAAATACAAACGTGCCCAGGCAATGCGTTACCACTTGCAGAATACTTCCTTGCTTTCGCAACATTGACGGGATAATCTGGGATGGTTAGTTATTGTTATTGCTTTCCCGACAACCAGCGGGGCAGTTTTTTAACGTGTGTTACTTTAACCACGGGACAAAACACAAAGCGACAAACCTTTTGACGGCCTGTCGCTAAAATTCCTTAAATTACCCTTGTCCTAAGTTTCCCTAGAAGGTATAATAAGTTAAGTTGTTTTCCTGCTTCTATCAGGTTAACGCCAAAGGTCACTTGAGGGTCCAATCTCAGGTGGCTTTGTTTATGTAATTAAGAATAGTATATCAGAATGATTATAGCTTGTATATAGCTTTCCTTCATATAAATGCAAATGGATACTTATACGTTTTATTGCATAAAAATAACCCCCACCATTACGGCAGGGGATTATCCATGGATGCATATCAAGCTGTAGTCATCAGCTTATCCGGCCTACCGGAGTACGGATGTTGTGTAGGTATGGATTTACACCATACAGTACAAACTCGTTGAAACTATCCGTAACATAAATGCACGGAAGGAAATTTGCCTTGAAGCGTCTACTTTTTCCGCCACTACACATTAATAATTATACCACACTCTCTACTGCGTTGCATCCCTATTAATCAAGATCCCAACGATAGTAGCGATCGCAGCAACACCATTAGCAATCGAATTAATACTTTCATCTGTCAAGATCACTACCCCAAAAGCATCCGTAACGAGTTTTACTGCGCCAAGTACGGCTACGACTAATGCGGGCTTTCTGAGTTTTTCCAACATGGGAATCAATCCTTTCTTATGGCAATATCATAGGCTTACAGGCATAGCCCATCTTAATAATCTGCGCTTGTACTTCAGACGACTTTGAATCTAAAACTCTCACAAGCAAGTATCCGTCCTTGTCCGGCTTAACTTCTGCCACCTTACTCACTCCGCCCTTATACTGAATGCCAAAGTAATCACAAATCCCTTTAGCGTGAGCCACCGCTATTTCCTGTCTAAAACTCGGGCTACTCAACTTAACCGCGTCCTCAATTGTGTCGATGAATCCATTTTCGGTAAGTATAGCAGGAGCATCGGTATATTTTAGGACATAATCATTGGCAGTCTTAACGCCACGGTTCGCCCATCCATAAGATGCTACTAGACGAGCCAGAACAGCCTTTGCAGCCTTCTCAGCTCTTCCTCCTACCGACACTACCCAAACCTCCGAGCCTGTCCCTCCACCTGCGTTGCAATGGATAGATACGAATAAATCAGCCTTGGCGTTGTTCGAGATATCGCAACGAGCTTGGAGGGAACCTGTTACGTTTGTGTAGTTGCCGGGAACCTTATCGGACGTGCGAGTCATTACGACTTGGATTCCGTTTTCTTCAAGAAGGGGTTTAAGTCGGAGTGCAATGTCGAGTGTTATGTCTTGCTCGAATAGACCACATCCTTGGGCCCCGGTGTCTGCTCCGTTTGAATTATGACCCGGATCGATACACGCTATCATTTATAAATCCCTCCTTACTTAAAAATGGCCAACGCCCCAACCGCTGCAACAATAATGGCCCCAACTATTGTTCGCCAAAGCCAGGTGTTATTTTCTTCGAGCTTGTCAATGCGATGAGTGTTGGATTTTGACCTTGCTTCAGTCTCGATCATTTTACCCTCTGCATAATCTACTTTTTCGCGCAGATCGTTTTGGTTATCTAATTTTGTCTCAACCCTAACTAAACGCTCTCGTATGTCAATCAATACTTCTTGCTGCTCCACGAAACACCTCTTCCTGGCTTTTAGCCAAATAAAAGAACACCGATTTCTCGATGTTCTTCTTAGGTGCGATATCTTGCACCCTTGCCCGCGGGGTAGCCCGATTCGTACCGGGGCTGCTTTGGGCAAAGCATTCGTCGCGAGCTAGCTATACTCGCCAAGCCTCCGGTTTAAACATTGTACCATAAACCAAAATTGTATCAAAGACAATTTTTATTACAAATTTCGCAAAAACTACGTGGTATAATTATGGGAAAATTTAGAGGAGGTATGAAATGAAAAGAATTAAGTCAGTGGTTCTAGCTATGATGATGGTCGTAGTGCTTGCGTTACCTGTGATGGCAGAGGAATTGCCAGAGAATACAAAGCAATCTAATTCGTCTAAAATCGAATCAGCATCCGTTAAAGCACCAAAAACAGCAAAAGCAAAGGCTGTATCTAGTAGCCAAATTAAAATCGGTTGGAGTAAAGTTGCGGGCGCGGATTACTACCTTGTCTATTCTTGTGATGAGAAAGATGGAGTATTTACCCTACTCGTCAACTCTGATGGAGCAAACGATTTTGCATGGGCTGGTAATTATTCAGCTAGTGCTTACGACGTACCGCCTAGTACCACGATGTACTTTATGGTCGCTACCGTAAAGGATGGTTATATGTCTCCCTACAGTAAAGTGGTTAAAGCGACAACCCTAAAGCCTAGTAAATCGGAACAGATCACAGCCATGAGGGCACAGGAGGTTATAGCCCCACCTGGCTCAACACTAGCCATCAATGCTAGGATAAATAATCTAATTATTGAACTGCAGATTCACAAGTTAAGATATGAATCCAACACTACATTTAAGCGAATAGTTCAAGGGATGACAGTGCAGGGATCAAATTTAACTTTAAAGGCCAAGCAATATAACAACATCTCAACTCAAGTCATGAATGGGTCTATGAAGGATGATGAAGCGATAGTTCAGTTACAGGCATTGAGCTTAGTTAAATAAAGAGATAAAAAGGAGTGGGTGGATAATCCTACTCCTTTATTGTTACGTAGGTAAATGATAGACTGTTGCATAAAGAAATGGAGGGAGAGAATGTTCGGCTTAATTCTGACTAGTTCCATTTTGTTGAGTTGGGTAATAGATTTATCGTTATGGCAAGGTATTGTTGTGGTGTTGTTTTGTAGCTGTGTTTATTTAACCGGATACAAGATAGGTCAGATAGGAGGTATTTGCAAATGGATGAGTTAATAGTTTTCGTTATGGGATGCATGATATGTGGTGGAGTTTGGCATGGAATAGCATGGCTAGATAGATGGAATGAAGACAGAAAAAGGAATAAAGTCGTTTAATTAAGCAGAGGAATTTACCTCTGCTATTTTATTCCCCTGCTTTTCAATAACTGTTTCTTGGATTCCTCATACGCATCCCTAATGGCATCTGCTAGTTTTTCGGCCTTTTTCTTGTCATCACCACCCATATCCACAATACGGCTCATCTTTGCTTCAGTGCTTTTACCCATGGATTGCTGGAAAGTTGTTATTTCCTGCGGAGTAAGTTGGATGGACACACCTTTGCTGGTCAGTGTTTTTGGTGCTATTTTCGGGAATACAGTATTGTCCCCAGTAGATTCATAAATCCTTAGTATCTCTTTCTGAACTTTATTTGGTTTAAATTCAGTAGAGGTTCCAGGATTTATAAAGATGTTGAATAAACTATTTTTGCCTTGAAAATTCTGCGTTGTTTCGCCAGAGGTATTGATTTTAGGCTCAAGAGAAGATGTTAGCCCAGGTATCTTGGACTTTACAAGGTTCTTCTCGGTGCCTAGGTTAGTAGGTGAATACGTTGAACGTTGAGTGGGGTCTAATACTTGTGATATCTGTTTACCAATGGTGGGGATAAATTGATTTGGCGCATTAAGCGCGGTAGTGGCAAGGTTATCCATTGGGCTATATCCACTCATGAATCTTGTTACCCCTTGCAGTAACGATTGCTTAAACAACGTTTCCCCGCCACTTTTTACGGCATCCACGACAACATTTTCAGCCTCTTTGCGATCCTTGCCCTCAAGAAATATATCTGCCCCTATTGCAAGTGCCATGCTTGCGGGCTGCATCCATGAATAGGTATAAAGATTATCACCAACTTTAAAGGCGTAATCCTCTTTACCTAGCCCGCGCTCGAACGCTGCTACATCCTTATCCTTGTTCCCTGAACCCGTAATGATACCCTTCTTCGCTAAATCATACCCAACCATGATTATCGCCGTGCCAGTTACGCTTCTTGATATAGAGTCAACGAATGCCTTTTGATCAAAGGTTCCCTTCCTGATCTTAGTGGCTTCCTTCAGCGCGGTTGCCA
>Ga0209728_1001558_pt1 | contig 13585 bp, 25 predicted proteins | sample RifGroD1_FD_183997 | JGI IMG/M metagenome (GOLD analysis project Ga0209728, IMG submission 183997) | Groundwater microbial communities from Rifle, Colorado, USA - Groundwater D1 (SPAdes) (version 2) | ecosystem: Environmental > Aquatic > Deep subsurface > Groundwater | place: Rifle, Colorado... | reverse complement strand
CTTATCCAAATATTATTGAAGATGTAATGACTGGTAAGTTTATAGACACATCTAAGTTTAAAGGAATTGGAGAAAAAACATTTCAACCTATCAAAGACAAGATATTAGAGAATTATATCATTCAGGACATCATTGTTTTACTAAGACCTTTAGGGGTGACATTTAATACGATTAAAAAGATGTTAGGTATTGAGGATAATCCATCATTGTTAAAACAAAAAATAATTGATAATCCATATATACTTACATCAGTTCATGGTTTGGGATTCAAAAAAGTAGATGAATTAGCATTAAAGTTAACTCCTGAGTTAAGATCAAGTCTACAAAGAACTAAGGCATTTTTGTTTTATATATTTAAAGAAATTGCAAGTTCGGAGGGACATACTTGGATTAATAAAAGAGATTTGATAGGATATGTAAGGAAGGACTTAAGAGAATGTATTGATATTTACAAAGATTTTATTGAACAAGAAACTGATAATCCAATGTTATTATACATTTATGATGAAAAAATTGGATTATTAAAGTATTATAATACTGCTAAGAATATAGTTGAAAGATTATTTTGGTTAGATGGTTTAGAAAGTATGATAGAACCTTTCACAGAAGAAGAAATGGATGAGTCCATTAAACAGACAGAAAAAGAATTAGGTTTTGAATTTACTCAAGAACAAAAAGATGCTATTAAAAGTATTAATGAGCATAATGTAATTATTGTAACATCTCCTGCCGGAGCCGGAAAGAGTACAACAATTAAAGGGATTTTTGATTTACTTACAAGGGCTAAAATTAAAGACAAATTTATAACCAGTGAATACAACCAAATACATTCAGAAGATATAATGGGGAAAGATGAATTTTCTACTAGTAACGAACTGTGTCAAGGTTCTTACGGTGATATTTCTGTAATTGATGATCGTTCGGTTGTAAAGATTGGTCAATCAGCATTATCTGCAAAAGCAGCTAAAAGAATGAAAGAGGCATCTGGTGGGCAAGAAGCAATGACTATGCATAGAATGTTAGGTTTTGGTGGTAATAATGGAGATGGTGGAAAAGGAGGATTCGCATTTAAAAAAGATTTCCCAATGAAGTATCATGTAAATGTACTTGATGAGGCAAGTATGATAAATAAATCTTTAATCAATAGTTATATAAACGCGATACGACCACATAGTAAATTAGTTATTATATTTGACTTTGCACAATTACCTCCCATTGGTTCAGGAGATTTTACAAGAGATATTTTAAAAAGTAAGTTATGTATTAATAAATTTACTAAAGTCCATAGGCAAGGTGAGAAAAGTGGAATATTAATGGATGCTAATAAAATACGAATTGGTGTTAATCCTATTGAGAAACTAGAAAAGAAAATTACTCATGGAGAATTGAGGGATATGTTTTACAGATTTGAAACGGATAAAGAAAAAATGAGGGATATGGCGGTTGAAGCATATTTAAAATCTGTAAAAGATGTTGGCTTAGAAGAGGCAGTTATTATTACTCCAAGAAAACGAAAGTGTATTAATAGTGCTACCGAATTAAATAAAATCATACAGGATAAATTGATACCTGATGGAGTAAAAAGTTTAACTAGATGGAAAGATGGAGAGAAATGTATTTTTAGACTTGGTGCAAAAGTAATGCAAAGAAAAAATAATTACGATAAAGATAAAATGGTTTTTAATGGTGATGAGGGTTATATAACCGACATTGACAAAAATGGTTTTACAATCAGTTTTACTCTTGAAAATGGCAAAAGAGATGTTCTTTATACTAATAGTGAATTAGATCAGATAGAGCTTAGTTATTGCATAAGTGTCCATTTATCGCAAGGATCACAGTACCATTCAGTAATTTGTGTCTTTGATTCTAGTAGTTATATAATGCTAAATCGTAAGATTTTGTATACTGCAATTACAAGAGCAAGAAAAAAATGTATGCTTATTAGTGAACCAAGGGCCTTTAAAGTTTGTTTGGATGATGAAAATAATAAACCTAGAAATACTTTTTTGAGTGAAATGTTTGAGATGTATGAAACAGAATGATTTTAAACAAATTATAAAATAAATATATTTGACTTCCATGCCCAGAAATGTTACAATACATACATGGAAAGGAGGTGAAAACAAAAATGAATTCCACAAAAATAATTAATCGCATCGATGGTCAATGGTCACAATGCTCTTCTCAGAAATACAATTCCAATGACAAATCAAACTTCATGTTCATCACAAATAATGACACAAATATCACTACATACCTAAAAAAGATTAGTCAATAATTAAATCATCTAAAACAGTCATAATTTCTAAACACAAATCATAAAATAAATAGCAGGAATTTAATCTCCTAGATTTTTCATTCAACTAATTAAATTCTTGCTATATCAAAAAGGAGTAAACAATACATATGCATGATATTAAAATTCTACATGGTGCAATGGACGGATCAAAATGGTTAGAAATATATCTGGAAGAATATGAGCAGAACTATACTGACAAAATCAATTATACTTATGCAGTATCTCAAGATGATGGTAAAGTTAGATATTATAAAAGAGAAGTGCCAAAGGAGTACAATGAATCATCAGAAATCAAAAATGAGAGAATGGAGGATTAATCATTGTTCGATTTCTGTTTATGTGAATACTCAGATTGCATCCAATCAATGATGTGTGATAGATTCTTCTATAAAAATAGTTCTAATCCTGTTTTTATTAAATTTAAGAATATTTGTGATCAATCTAATGATTGGATGTGGTTCTATGGGGACAGGAGTAAACTTATCAAACCAGAATTAATTGAAGAAATTAATGAGAAAGTAGGTGAATAAAAACATTTGAGTAATCTTAATTTAAGTGGAATTGACTTCAACAAATATACTGTAATTAAACAAGAAGATATGATTAAACATGCCTCAGAACAAGATAGGATAGATTTAGCTAGAATACTTAAAAATATTAGAATCAGCAGATATAAATTCAATAAGAATACTGGTAATAAGTATTTGGTAATTAATGTAGATGAAAGTTATGCTAAAGATGTTGTGGATATTTTGAAGCAGAATAATCATTGGAAATGATTAGTAGTAATTGGAAGGAGGTGATATATAAATGATATTTTTCAAAACAATTGATGAGAAATTAAATGATATTGGATTTATAAAAATGGATGAAACAAAATATGGGGTAAAATATCAAAGAGTAAATAATGAGTGTAATTACATTCAATGTCTTGACCTTTTGCATAAAGCAAGTAGGAAACATCTTATTCAATCGTATCAAAAAGATTTAAATAAAGATGGATTTAATAATATGATTGGTTTAACTATTTACGAATCTAAATTAGCAGTAAGAAAAATGAAACAAATGGGTTACAAAGAAATACGTTAAAAGAAGATTTTGGTGGGATAAATACTAAAATAAATTTATTGGAGGATACATAATTGAAAGTACAAAAAAGAAATAGCACATTAGTTGAATTTGATAAAAATAGTATCATTCAAGCAATTGAAAAAGCAATGCTTGAAACAAAAGAAGGAATTGATACAAAGTTAAGTAATGAAATTGCAAATAAAATTGAGGGTATTGGATTGGATATATACTCAGTTGAAAATATTCAAGATTTTGTTGAAGATATGTTAATGGAAAGTAATCGAAAAGATGTAGCAAAGAGATATATTATTTATAGAAATCAAAGAGACAAGATTCGTAAAAAGAAAGTAAAAGGATTACTCAGTGAAGAGTTTATAAGTAAATATAAACACTTACCTTCACCAATGAATCAATTAGGTAGTTTTGTTTATTATCGTACATATAGTAGATGGCTTCCAGATGAACAAAGAAGAGAATATTGGTGGGAAACTGTAAAAAGAGCAGTGGAATATAATTGTAGTTTAGTTCCGACTTCTAAAGAAGAAGCAGAAAAACTATATGATAACATCTTTTATCTTAGACAATTTTTATCAGGTAGAACATTTTGGGTAGGAGGAACACAAGTAGCTTATAAGTATCCCTGTTCCAACTTTAATTGCGCCTTTATTATTATTAATAGTATCAAATCATTTGAAGAATTATTTTATTTACTTATGGTGGGAACAGGCGTTGGAGTAAGAGTTTTAAAAGCAGATGTAGATAAATTACCTAAAATTAAAAACAATATTGATATTATACATAAAGAATACAATCCTTTACCTAAAGATGGTAGAGAAGACTATACTTCTTTAAAATTTAAAAAAGATATTGCTACTATAGTTGTTGGTGATTCTAAAGAAGGTTGGAGCAAGGCACTATTTTATTATTTAGAATTATTAACTAACAGTTATTATGAGAATATCAAATTAATCGTTTTTGATTATGACAATGTTAGACCAAAAGGAGAGAGACTAAAAACATTTGGTGGAACTGCTTCTGGGCACGAAAGTATAAAGAATATGTTTAAAAAAATACATACTATAGTTAAAGATTCAAACAAAAAACTAAGCACGTTAAATTGTTTAGACATTGCTAATATAATTGGTGAAAACGTGGTTGTTGGTGGAGTAAGAAGAACGGCAGAAAACGGTCTTATTGACCATGACGATGATGAATTAATAAATGCAAAAAACAATCTATATATACAATCAGAAGGACAATGGATCGAAAACAAAGAAATATCTTATAGGAAGATGAGCAATAATTCAATTTTTTATACCGAAAAACCAACTAGAGAAAAATTACATTGGCAAATAGAGAAAATGAGATATTCAGGAGAGCCAGCTTTTGCTAATGCTGAAGCAGCATCCAAACGAAGAGTTAATTTTGAAGGACTTAACCCTTGTTTTGAGGTTTTATTACAATCAAAAGGACTGTGCAATTTAATTACATCCAATGTAATGAGTTTCGTATTTAATGGAAGATTAAATATAGAAATGCTTTTAGAAGCACAAAAATTAGCCGTAAGAGCAGGATACAGAATGACTTGTGTAGATTTAGAGTTACATGAATGGGATTTAGTCCAAAAGGAAGATAGGTTATTAGGTTGCTCATTAACTGGTTGGCAGGATATGGTTAACGCAACTAATATGTCTTTACAAGAACAAAAAGAGACATTGATAAAACTCAAAGATGTTGCCATAGAAGAATCAAAAAAATATTCATCTCAATTAAATATGAAAGAACCATTATTGGTTACTACCGTGAAACCAGAAGGAACTTTGAGTTTATTACCCGGAGTATCTAGTGGAGTACATTATTCTCACTCGCCATTCTACATTAGAAGAATTAGAATTAATTCAGATGATCCTTTAGTAAAAGTTTGTGAAGAATTAAGTTATCCAGTTTTTGATGATGGTATAAATACAAAAGTAATTGAATTCCCTGTAAAATCTCCTAAAGGAAAAACTAAATATGATGTATCTGCAATTGAACAATTAGAAATATATAAAATGTTCCAAGAATGTTATGTACAACACAATACTAGTATTACTATTCATGTTAGAGAGAATGAATGGGATGAAGTTGAACAATGGTTATGGGACAATTGGGATGATGTTATTGGAGTATCTTTCTTGTCTTTAAGTGATAGTTTTTATCATTTAATGCCATATGAAGCAATTACAGAAGAAGAATATAATAAAAGAGTTAAGGAAATGAATCCATTTATTCCATCATTGCTTTCAAAATATGAAAAAGAAGAAGTTGAGCTAGATATTGGTAATGATGGATGTTCTTCAGGTAGTTGCCCAATTAGATAAGCAATAAAATAAAATATAGGAAATGAGGAATAATGATATATGAATATTAATTGTACTGTAGATAATGAAGAAGTGGGATTGCCTAAATATGAATCAGAATGTGCCTCAGGAATGGATTTAAGAGCATGGAAGTATTCATGGCCTAATTATCTTAAAGAAACCAATGATTTTTCAGAAGAAGGATTAAAACTTTATCCAAATAGTAGAGTATTAATTAAAACAGGATTACACATTGAATTACCACCTGACATAGAGGCACAAATTAGACCTAGAAGTGGTTTAGCTTTAAAGAATGGAATATCAATTGTTAATTCTCCTGGGACTATTGATGAAGATTTTCGAGGAAATATTGGAGTAGTTCTTATTAATCATGGAGATGAAACATTTATTATTAAGAAGGGAGATAAAATTGCTCAAATGGTATTCCAAAAAGTAGAAAAATTTAATCTAAATATAGTTGATAAATTACAAGATACTTTACGTGGAGATGGTGGATTTGGAAGTACAAGTAAAGGAAGGGCTTAATTGCCTTTCCTACCTCAAAATTAGTGAAAATACTGTATTTTACCTCTCTCATACTTCAATTTACTCAACAATGCTTCCGTATACTACCCAATATGATACGATCATATGAAACTTGTATTTCGAACTATAATTAGAAAGGAATTGATTAAAAATGTCAACAAGAGAATACAGAAAAAAATTAGAGTATGATTCAGAAGATGGCAAAATAGAATTATCTGAAGCGATAGATATGATTGATGTTATTGAACAAGATGTAAATCTAATCAAAGATATGCTTCAAGATTATACTAATCTTACAGAGATTAAAATAATATATAAACTTCTAGAAGAATTAAGCAATAAATTATATTAGAAAGGAGAATGAAATTAATGAAAACATTAAATCCACAAAAATCAGAAGAATTATGGAATGAAATTAAAAACATTGAATATCTTGTTTCAAAACTAGGTGGTTGTGTCCAAAATCCAGACTTTGTTGATGCAGAAAATATAGTAAGAACAAAACAGTACGGATGCGATTATAATCATATTTGGGATGTTGACATAAAAAATATCAAAGATCCAAAAGAAGCATATGAAGTATTTAATGATGCTGAAGATTTATTTGAACAATTAAATAGTTAAAAAGGAGGGGCACTAATATGAAGCCATGTATTCATTTTGACAGTGGAGTTTGCTATTCACCTGATTGGGGAGAGCCTTTTGGTGAAGGATGCTTATTAAATCATAAAGATTCATGCCCTCATCATAGTCCAACTACTTTAATGACAGGAAAAGATAAATTAATAGAATATCTACAATCAGAACCAAATTCTAAAATTAGTCATCTGTTTGGTGTATGCCCTAATGCTGTAGGATTAAAAGAAAATCAACACAATAAATGTATTGCAAGTAATGATACAATGTGTTCTGAATGTTGGAAACTAGCATTGGATGAGGAATATTAATATGGAAGATAAAATCAACATTGAACAATCATAATATAAATCACAGAAAGGAGGTGAAATTAAAAGAAAGGAGAAACCATAAATGAAAGAACTTAAACAATGGTTAATTAATCATATTAATAATTTTTCTAAAGAATATTATAATGAAAGCACTTATATTTGGTCTAAGGGGTACAAAAAGGCTTGCATAGAAATTTTAGAAATCATTAATAAGATTGAGATTAAAAGTGGAAAAGGGGAGAAATAAACAAATCGAAAATCTACTACAATTCCAAGGCGAATTATCTGCAAAGTATAAATATCGCAAACTAAAATCATATCTATCAGAAGAAGTAAGAAAAAAATATCTAGATAGTTTACCTCCACAATTAAATATAAACGGTGATATTAATTTCAAAATACATAGTTTAAATGGAACATTAATATCAAATGGATATAATTGCATTGTCATAGGTGATTATGGAGCATTTATTGAATTTGATAAGAATCAAGTTATTAGAGAAAGTTTACAAGTAAAATCAGGTCAAGAATATAGAATCAATAATCCTAAGTATAGTGAACATGTTAAGTATTATTGGTTAACTCCTAAAGATGATAGTGACATGAAAGTTTATTTTCAGAAGAGAACTGTGACTTATGCTGATTATGAGGTTGATATGTTTTATGTAAGTCCATATGAGATTTTGTTATAAAAGGGAGTGAAATAAATGAAAAGTTGTTGGGTTATTAATGATGATTACAATACAATTATTTTAAGCGAAGAAGCATATGATTCATTAAATATTATTAGTAAACACTCAGAATTTCATGAACATTGGTTTTCCATGGAAAATGCAATTAATACATACCCAGATGCACCGATTTTTGATTTAAAGAAATAGATTAATGAATTTAAGTAAGGGAGTAAAATATACATGATTAAAAATATTTGCTAAAGTTTGCTTATCGAATAAATAAATATTATAAAACAATTGAAATTAGACATCAAGATTACATAAAATTTGGCAATGATTACTTTGCAATAATACAATCAAATCATAGTCAAGAAATAGGATGCTCAGATGTGTTAGATATTAAGGCGTACAGTCTTGATTATTATTTACCTTCACTCAAAGTAACCAAATAAAAAACCTATTTCATTTTAAAAAGGAGATGATTAATTATGGCAAAATCACACGAACTTAAAACATGGACTGAATACTATGATGCTATTGTTGAACCAGATATATTAAAAAGAAAAACTATTGAAATTAGAATAGATGATAGAAATTATGAAGTAGGAGATTTACTTATTCTAAAAGACTATAATACTGATTATACAGGCAGAGAATGTTGGAGACTGGTTACTCATTGTTTGAGAGATACAGTTTTTATTCGAGAAGGGTATGTTGCTATGAGTATTTGTGAAATTAATCCAAAAACTATGTTTGGTATTTAAAAGATGAAGAGAAAGGAAACAAAACAAAATGCTATACATAATCAAACTATGGTTAATTACAAGTGGATTAATGTGTTAGAATCAAAACAAAGGAGGATAAATAATGGATATATTATTATACAACTCAAAAGATGAAGTAGTAACCGCATATACAACAAATGAAAATTATGAAATCAACAATCAAATCACCATCAAAGATGGCATTAAAAACTATAAAGTAGTTGATCTAGAGAAGTATAGGGTTATGGGACGCAAACAGCAAATTACTTTACAATTGAAAGTGGTAAAATAAATATTAATATTTATTAATTTATAAGGAGTGAATAAATATTGTGGATAAAAATACTAGAGTTTCTTGTACAGACTGTATCAATTGGAAAACATTAAAGAAAAATCAAGGATATTATTTCGGATGCAGAAACATATGCTACGAAAACTGCCCATGTGGCAAATGTGATTGTTATAATCCTGAAGGGACTAGAAGTTTCGAAGATAGGCCATTATTTATACAAAAAGATAATTGGCATCAAAATGAATCAAAATTATAATTGTAACTTAACTAAATGCGTTTACAACATGAATCATTCTATTGCATTATGTTTAGGTGTTTCTGAATTGGAATATGATTACATGGATATTTGTTGGTTGAGGGATGGAGTAATACATAGTAGTTTAAATTGCTCAAAATATAAGGAATCAGATAAAGAAAAATAATTTAGATTAAAAGGAGAATGATTAATATGACTAATATAAGAAATGTGACTAAAAATGAGGAATTAGAGTCAAAACATTATAATCGCATGATGGGATTTTTAATTACAGATTTTGAAGGAAGAGATTTCAACGAATGTGATATCATTTTAAGACAAATCATAAAAGTAGCATATGAACTATTAAATGAACCAGACCTGTTAAAGTAAAAATGCTTTGAGAGCGACATAAAGGCATATAGGATGGATTAGAATTTTTTTAGGGTGGAATTGTGTTAATGATTGATTTGCGAAGGCTTAGAAAGCAAATTTAGAGGAGGAATTATTTATGTTAGTAAAAATTAATGATATAATTTATGATTCTACTCAAATTCCTATTTTATTAATATTTGATGCAAAAGAAATTAAGGATATGCAAAATTTAGCAGACAACAATCATAAATATTGTTCATGTCCAGATGATACAGAGGAGAAAGATATTGTAGAATTTATGAGAACAGATGATGTAGAAATTGAGATTACTGGTTATGTAAGATATTAAATTGACTTTGTGTATAAAGTAATATATAATATTATTAGTTGGAGTACATATAAAATAAATTGTAGAGGTGGTGAAAATTATAGCAAAAGGTAAAATTAATCTTACTCCTAGAGCACCTAAACAAAAAAAGGAACAAGACAAATATAGTGAAATCCCAAACAAAACTAAAAGAGAATATTTACATGAAATTAATGATCAAGTAATTTATTTAGGAATTATTGACATATATAAGAATACACTAGCCACTATCATTAAAAGATCAAAGAAACACATATCAGAATATTATTCTATTAAATTTGCTATCGACGATGAGATTGTTAACGATATTGCCGGAGGGGTCTTAATTTCTTTAGAAGAATATGAACTTAAACTAGCAAAGGAAGAAGATAATGAAGAGAGTAATCAAGAAGATGATATTGATTTATCTGATGAAGAAATTAAAGTTATTCAAGAGGGATATTCGCCGTATAAGAATCGTTTGAGTTGTTTTTCCCCAATAGATTTTCTTAAAAAAAATTGTCTTAATGAATGTACTCATAGGCATCAATGTATTTATAGATTTAAAGGGAAATATGACAAGATTAAATTTTAAAGTAAGAGAGGAAGTTGAAATAAATGATTAAAGTGGAAAATATTAATGTATTTAATTTTGATGGAGCGTTAAGAGGAATGCGAAATCCTTTAGAATCATGGGATCAATCAGATAGTTATTGGAAATATAATAGTGAATTAAGAAGTGGAATGGAATATATTATAGGCCCAAATGATTTATCACTTGCACTAAAACTCATTAAAGCTGGCTCTGATCACTCAAAATTCATAAGGCAGGTATTTGTATCAATGGACATCACAGCACCTCTCTATTGGTGGAAAGAATTCGATACATATAAGATTGGAACTGTTGCAAATTCTACAAGTACAATGCATACAATTCATAAAACTAAAATTGCTCCTGATCCTAAGTTGTTTTCTATAGAAAAATTAGATAAAGAAAGTTATGAAGTCTTCTCTGATTATTGTTATTATTTAGAACATTTAAGAAACGCATATTTAAAAACAAAAAGTAAAGAAACATGGAATCAATTAATTCAAATGTTACCATCTTCATTTAATCAAACTAGAACTATCACAATGAATTATGCAGTATTGAGTAATATGTATCATTCTAGAAAATCACACAAACTCAGTGAGTGGTTAGACTTTTGTAAAGTGATTGAAGGATTGCCATATAGTCAATTAATTACTGTAGGAGGAAAATAATAAGTGGATATTATAATATTTGGTCAAATGGGGGCAGGTAAGAGCACTGTAGCAAATTACTTAAGAGATAACTATGGTTATTCTAAATTATCTCTTGGTTCTAAGATACATAGTGAATGTAAAATACATGGAAATGAAACTAGAACAGAAATGCAAAGTTATGGTCAGGCAATGCGTAATATATTTGGAATTGATGTATGGTGTAATTATGTTAATAATAAGACATTTGATACAGACAGAGTAGTTATTGACGATGCTAGACAACTCAATGAATATGATTACTTTAAGAATTTAGGATATTTGACAGTAGCAGTTGTAGCAGACGACAATAAAAGAATTGAAAGATTAAATAAAAGAGTTAATTATGTGATTGATCTTAATACTTTTAATCACGAAACAGAAGTTCAGGCTAGAGCGTGTATTAATAAGTGTAAAATAAAAATATATAATAATTCAGACGATATTAATGAATTAATTGAAGCAATTGAATTCAAATTAGGTGAATATTTAGGAGGAAAAATTTAAATGTATACATATCTTGCAGGAGCACTTACCATACATCATAGAAATAATGAATTCTATAAGGCTACAAATTGGAGAAATAAATTTAAGGATTGGGCTAAAAATAATTCAGTAAAAACATTTGATCCTTGTATTAATTTTCTAAGAGAAATAAATTATACATACGATCCTAAGATTGTGGTTGACCAAAATAATTACTATATTAATAAATCAGATATTTGTATTGTTTGCTTAGATTCTATAGATTTCAGTCCTGGAACTATCTTTGAATTAACTAGATTTAAAGAATTAGGAAAACCAGTTATTGCATTTGGAAGTGATAAACATTGGAGTCCTCATATTAATTCATGCATTAGCAATTATTGTGTAGAACTAGATGGTGCAATTGAAGTTTTAGAAAATATGTTTGATCAATGGGGTTTCGGAGTTTATAAATAGAAGGAGAAATAAATGAATTATTGTGAAAACATAAAATGTACTCGTATCTCTTCATGTGACTATCCCTGTGAACCATATACAGATTACATAATTAACTTATCTTTAAAGAAAGGAAGCACAGAAAATAAAAAGGAGAATGAAATAATGGATTATAATATTGAAGAATTTATGGAATTTAGTGTAGGAGATCCAGAATATTTGCAAATTTGCAATGAATTGATTTCACCAATTCAAGCAATAGATTTTAGTAAATTGCGTCAATATATGATTGAAAAAAATGAAGAATATTGCAAAGATTATGGATTATGTGAAACTTGCCATAGTGAATTACAAGAAATTAAGGAGTCAAGAGGGGAGCACTTTGGTAGAGAAAGTTTTGAGAGAATAATGATTTGTACTCGTTGTGGAGAATAATACATAAATTAGAAATCAAGAAAGAAGGAATTATAAAATGGCAAAGATTAAACAAATTAATTGTAATAAAAACAAAAATAATAAGAATATTAAATATCAAGTGAGATTTGGTGTCAATCTATTTGAAGAAGGAAAATCAGGAGTATTTGCTAAACCTAAATATTTTACAAATATTGAGGATGCAAAGAAAGAAGTATTTGAGACATATAATACTGCAATTAAAGAAATGTTTCCTGATGCAGTATGTGGTGAATTAATTATGGTTAGTGATTTGAAATGTGACTGTGGATGCAATTATGAATCTGCTAAGTATGAGGATGGGACGGAATTAGTTGGGAGAATGGATGGAGGATTTGATGGAGGAGAGTTTTATGTTGAGATTGTAAAGGGATAATAACCTACTTTTTACTCCCAACCTCAGTAACTCTAATCTCAACTAAAAACTCCTGACCATCTTCTGACAAAAACATTGCTAACCTTTCCAAGAAATTTTCTATCTCCATAGCTTTAAATTTTCTCTTGACATTAATTAAATAATTATTCTCAATAATTACTTCTTTAATTTTTACTACTTCAACATTCTGAGTGGGAATAATACTTTCACTCAGAATTTCTTTAGAATTATCTACTGAAATATGTCTATTATATGGTCGTTTAATTTTCTCCTGATTATTATCTTCACCAATTTTAGGCAATCCTCTTGTAATTCTTCCTTTATTTAAAAAATCAATAGCAGACTTTCCGATCAATATTTCTCCACCTTTGATTTTTGCAATCTGCATTTCTGCGAAGAAATTACTAAGAGATGTAGACGAACATTTCCAGCTTTTCATAATTTCATGATTAGTATGTAATCTTCTCAATTCTGCTAAAGCTTTCTGACTACTCTCAAAATCTAATGCTTCAAATTCTGATTTAGGTGGAATTTCCCCTTGTTTAATTTTTTCTAGAAGTTCATTCATTTTCATTTCTCCAATCGTAGTTGAGTGAATTACAGAAGGCGCATAAACTTTTAATCTTTCAATTCCTTTTAAACTCTCTGAAGGGGTACGAACTG
>Ga0209728_1001556_pt1 | contig 13613 bp, 20 predicted proteins | sample RifGroD1_FD_183997 | JGI IMG/M metagenome (GOLD analysis project Ga0209728, IMG submission 183997) | Groundwater microbial communities from Rifle, Colorado, USA - Groundwater D1 (SPAdes) (version 2) | ecosystem: Environmental > Aquatic > Deep subsurface > Groundwater | place: Rifle, Colorado... | reverse complement strand
ATATAATGCCATAAAAAACCAGTTCCCACAATCCATTATCTGGAAATAGGGAACTGGCTCTATAATTGGTAATGTTTGGGTGTTAGGTTAATTAATAACGAACGGTTTACATGAAGTGTCAGGAAAATGCTTTGTATATGTTGGAATTAATTTGTTGTATAACTCCATTTCAGATTTTGCAATTGCTTCATATCCTTCTTTAGTATTAAGTGTTATGCTTTCAAGTAGTGCAGATATTAATTCTAGCAATTCGCTTTCTGTAACTTTAATGTTTACGTTATTTTTCATGTGTTTTCGTCTCCTTTTCTGTTTTAGTTTATGTACTAATTATACACCTAAACATGCACACTTGTCAAGGATTAATTAAATAAAGTAAGGGTGTGCAATTTAGTTTACTTTAGTATCTTCTCTTTGTCTTCCATAATATGTTCATTATATTTGTTCAGTTTTATGTCTTCTTTCGTGTCTCTGTTAACATATCCTTTAATGTTCTTATTCAATACTTCAAGTTCATACGCTATGTCTTTCAAAGAATCTCTTATTTTAACTAACATATAAACTGACATAAAGAAAAAGAATATTACCACTAATACAGTTACTATAATTGTTTGTGTACTCATTTAACCTCACATTTCCGCACACCCTTACTTGTTAAAATTATACACCTAAAAGTGTACAGTTGTCAAGGTTATATTTCTTCAACATGAATGTTCTTTAATTTAGATAATTCCGAACGTTTTATATTCAATTCATTTGATAATAATTCGCGGGCTTTCAAAACTCCTTGTAAGTCTTCTAATTCGTTGTATGCTTTTGAAAGTTCGCAAATATCATCTTCTAAAGCTTCAAACCTTGTAAAATAAGCAGATAAATAAAATTTATCACCTTTCATAGTTAATTCTCCTTTTATGTATTTTCTTAGGACTTAAACACTTCAAATAAAATGGACATAAATCACATCTATAACTACACATATCACCCCTCATCACACAAACAAACTTTTGACCAACTTCTTAACACATATTGACCACATTTACTACAGTACCAATATTCCCTCTGTTGTTCTCCCAACATATCGTACTCTTTCTCCGTTATAATCTTCTGTAAACTCATACAATCCCTCCACATCTTTAGACTTTCGCAACATTCCGCACAACTGCATTTCCGTCCCGCGCTCCATGCCATACCGCAACCGATACAAGGATTTTCCATTTTTTCCCTCCCTTTAACAAAATAACCTCTTATTAAACATAATATCACATAATCTATTGACCGTCAATAATATATATGGTAACATAATGTAGAAAGGGGGTGTATAAGCATGAAAAAGACTATTACAATATCATTTTCCATCCCGGTGACATTAGCAGACCAGTTAGATAATTTGTCTAAAGAAATGAATATTTCGCGCTCTGCTGTTCTCACTTCAATTATATCACTTGTGTTAAAATGGAATTCTTCACAGAAAAAGGAAGTTTTAAATTCAATCTATGGAAGGGGTGAAAACAATGTCAAACTATAAAGGCGGTAAACGTGACAAAGCAGAATTGCGTTATGAAAAAGAAGTATACACACCAGAAGGAGCGAAGTCTATATCAGATAAAGAACTAAGAAAAGAATATAGCCGCCTCCGCTCCATAGCGCGTAAAAGACTTGAACGTTTTGAAGGAACAGAATGGACAGACACGCAAGTATACAAACTAAATGTCGGAGAATACAAACCACTAAAAGAAATTACATCAAACCGCGAATTACGTCACCTGTTTTCCGATGTTGCTAAATTTGTAATGGCAGATACAGGCAGTGTATCAGGTTTAGAACACCAACGCAAAACCGCCGTACAATCCCTTAACGAAAGAGGTTACCAATTTATTAACAAAGAAAATTTTCGAAAGTTTGCTGATTTTATGGAATATGCGCGCATATCAAACCTAAATAAACTTTATGACAGTAAGCGCATAGCAGAATTTTACGCAGCATCGGAGAAAAAGAAACTATCAAGCGAACAGTTACAAGATTCATTCCGCAGATGGACAAAGAAACAAAAAAAGCTAAAAAAGATACAGAATATAAACCCGCGAAACTCCGCACAATATAGAAAGGACATTGATACATAATGTCGGTAACAATTGCACCGGAAAATTTTGACTTTGAATGGTTTTCTAGTTTACCAGTGCAAAGGCGCGCCGCGGGGAACCCCGGAACAAAAAAGAAAATCAAATACAAAGACATTATAACAGCATTTGACATTGAAACAACACGTATAAAAAAGATTGAACAATCTATAATGTATGTTTGGGCGTGGCAATTTGGTAAAAAATACACGGTTTTAGGGCGCACATGGGAACAGTTTGTAATATTCCGCAAAAACCTTGCAAAGTCACTAAAAGAGGAAGAACATCTTTGCACATTTGTTCATAACCTGTCATATGAATTTCAGTTTTTGCGCGGAATTTATGCATTTGAAAAAGAGGAAGTATTTGCAATAGATTCACGTAAAGTACTTAAACTGACAATGGACGAATGTATAGAAATGCGTTGTAGTTACATACATAGCAATATGAGTTTAGCAGAATACACAAATAAAATGGGCGCGGAACATGCAAAGTTAGATGGTAAAGAATTTGACTATACAATTGAAAGATATCCATGGACAGAACTTACACAAAAACAGTTGCAATATGTAACACATGACGTGTTAGGTTTAGTGGAATCAATTGAAATAGAAATGGCGCACGACAAAGATAATCTTTACACATTTCCGTTAACCTCCACCGGATATGTTCGGCGTGATGCAAAACAGGCAATGAGACAAGTATCACATACATATGTATGTAATCAACTGCCAGAATTTAAAACATATCAACTATGTCGTGAAGCATTCCGGGGAGGCAACACACACGCGAATAGATACTATGCGGGATATGTGATACATAATGTAAAAAGCGCAGACAGGTCAAGCAGTTACCCTGATGTGTTATGCAATTGTCAATTTCCTGTGTCAGCATTTTTTCACGCGGGCGGTATTCCTTACAATGAACTTTTAGAACTTATAAATGTTCGAAAGAAAGCAGTTCTAATGCGTGTAACAATGTCGAATGTTAGACTGCGCGATAAATTTTGGGGCGCGCCTTATCTTTCCCGTGACAAATGCAGAAACATTCAAGGCGCATTATACGATAATGGGCGCATATTACAAGCAGATTATTTAGAAACAACAATAACAGACATAGACTTCAAAATAATATTATCAGAATATGACTTTGACGATTTTGTACCATTTGATGTAGCACATGCGCGATATGGAAATTTGCCGCCGCCACTTATAGCAGAAATAATAAAATACTACATAGCAAAAACAGAGTTAAAAAATGTAGATGGCGAAGAAATATTTTACATGAAGTCAAAGAACAAAATTAACTCCATTTATGGCATGATGGCGCAAGACCCAGTAAAACAAACAATTGACTTTATAAACGATGAATTTATAACACGGAATGAAAACCCGGAACAAATACTCACAGCAAGTAACAAAAAAGCATTCCTTTGTTACCAGTGGGGGGTATGGGTAACAGCATGGGCAAGATTTCGCTTGGAAGAGGGCATAAGACTTGCCGCGGATGGTTTTTTATATTGTGATACTGATAGTGTAAAATATACAGGTGAAATTGACTGGACTAAATACAATAAACTACGCATAACAGACAGTAAACAAAGTAAAGCATTTGCAAAGGACAAAAAAGGCGTTATATATTATATGGGGGTTTATGAATCGGAGGGGGAATATTACGAATTTTCAACACTAGGAGCAAAAAAATACTGTTATCGTGAAACACAAGAAAGTGAACTAAAAGTAACAATAGCGGGAGTTACAAAGAAAAAAGGCGGGAAAGAACTTGAAAAAGCAGGAGGGATAGACGCATTTAAACCCGGCTTTATATTTGGTAGAGAAGGAGGAACAGAACAAGGTGAAATAATAAAAGAGGGCGCAGGAGGAACAGAAGCAATTTATAATGACAAGCCAGAAATAACTACATATATAATAGAAGGAAAAGAAATAAACATCACCGCAAATGTAGTTTTAAAACCTAGTACATATACATTAGGAATAACCGCGGAATATGAAAGATTATTAGATATCGCACATAAAGGTATTGACATTTAATACTTATATTGATAATATATACGTAGACACATGGATATGTGTACTACATAAACCAGAAAAGGAGCATATACATGAAGATTGTAAAAACAAGTAAGGAGTTGTCCACACAGGAACGGTATTTTCTCACAATGGCCCCCGGCGTACAGAAAATGAAAGATGCAGTAACACAGACTATAGAAGTTGCCGCATTTTGTCTGTATGAAGATGTCAACAGCAAGGATGAACAGCAAACAATTCTCTCTATTTCCACCCCGGAAAATGAAGTTTTTGCAACCAATAGCCCAACATTCATTGAAGATTTTTTCAAGATGCAGGATTTATTCAATGAATGTGGTGAAACTGTTAAGGCGGTAAAGGTTATCAGTGGGACCAGTAAAGCGGGACGCGAATTTATTACCTGTGTCTACGCAAACTAACAGCAACCAAAATAATGAAAGGAGCATGAATAATGCGCAATATCAAAAAGTCCATCAAAGTTCGCGAAGTTGAATGTGTCATATATGACAGAGTAGCGAAAGAGGAAAGAACAGAAAAATACAACGTTGCAGAGGTACAGGAAATTCCCAAATTACAGGAAAACTGCATATTGATTGAACAGAAGGTTATTTCAGAAAAAGAAGTGGTGTACACCATGACACCGGAAAAATTCGTGGAACATGCAACAATAGTTGAAAACAAATAATCAAAAAGCCGGGGTATAATATCCCGGCTTTTTCTATAAGGAGAAACAATATGCAAATATATCAACAGTCCGGTTACATAGACATACGCAAAATTTTATCATTAGGAATGCCGTTTATATTTATGTTTGGAGGGCGCGGAACTGGCAAAACATATACAAGCCTTGAAATATGCATAGAAGATGCATTAAAATTTATCTATATGAGACGCACACAAACACAGGTGGACATAGTGGTAAATCCGGAATATTCCCCATTCAAAATATTAAACAAAGATTTCAACTGGAACATAGGCAGTAAAATCATATCAAAAAATAATTCTGCATGGTATAAGCAAGTATATGAAGATGATAAAATAATACCTGTTGGCTCTCCTGTTGGTTACACATGCGCATTATCAACAATATCAAATATACGCGGTTTTGACGCGTCCGATGTTCCTATTCTATTGTATGATGAATTTATACCAGAAAAGCACGAAAGACCAATAAAAAATGAAGCACATGCTTTTTTAAATGCTGTTGAAACTATAAACAGAAACAGGGAATTAAAAGGTGAACCGCCGTTAATAGTTATGTGTATGGCTAATTCAAATGATGTTGCAAACCCCATTTTCATGGAATTACATTTAGTAAGGAAAGCGATGGAAATGAAGCGAAAAAAGCAGGAAGTATTCATAAATAAAGAACGTGGCATGGTGTTAATAAATATGGAGTTTTCGCCAATATCAGAACAGAAAAAAACAACAGCATTATACCGACTTACAGGCGGCAATTCCAATTTTGCGCGCATGAGTTTAAATAACGAGTTTGCGGGTGATGAAGTGGGACGCATAGCATCAAGACCGCTAACAGAATACAAACCTGTTGTTTCAATTGGCGAAATAACAATTTATAGTCACAAGTCAAACAGGTCAATATATGTCAGCACTCATAAGACAGGAAGTCCACCGTATTTCCGTACAGGAGATACAGAGCGCGCAAGATTTCGCCGCATATACTCATGGTTATGGGATGAATATATGGAAAATAATATCGAATTTGAGGAATATTTGTGTGAAATTCTGTTGACAAAATTTTTCAATTGATATACAATATAATTAAATAGGCGGTTCAGGTCAATTGCAATGCCCGGAAGGCAGACCACACCCACGCAAGGGGTACGATGAACCGCCTTTTATAATTTCCGGGTGAAAGTGAGGTTATGTCATGGAAAATGAATTTGTAAAAGGCGCAACCGATTTTATACGTGAAGTAGGTTTTCCGATATTTGTTGCAGTGTGGCTATTGGTTAAAAATTCAAGAGATTCCGAAAAATTTGCAGGAGCAATGAACGGACTGAAAGACGCAATAACAGTATTAACGGCGAAAGTGACAAAGGAGTAAGCATGGTTATTGTAATTAATAATGCGCAGCTTTCTAAAAATTTTAATCTTACAGAATTAAAATGCAAGTGTGGGTGTAACAAAGCTATTATTGATATGTTAGGCATAAACTTGCTGCAAAAAATCAGAGAGCATTTTAAAAAACCTGTATATGTTGTATCTGCATATAGATGTGTAGAACACAATAAAGCAGTGGGAGGCGCAGAAAACAGTTATCATATGCAAGGTTTAGCATATGATATAAAAATTGTTGGTGTATCTCCTTTAGCAGTTGCGCAAATTGCAATTGATGTTGGGTTTACTGGAATAGGCGTGTACACCAATAACGGCAATAGTTTTACACATGTAGACACCAGAAAGACAAGAACATATTGGCATGACCAAAAAGGCAATAAAGAACTAACAATAATAACAAAACTTTAAGGAGGTATTTACCATGACGCAAGAGGATATTTTAGTATTAGCGAAAGCAGGTTTCACAGCAATACAAATTGCAGCACTTTCTAATGTAACCATTCCTGCTCCCGTTCCTGCTCCCGTTCCTGCTCCCGTTCCCGCTCCCGTTCCTGCTCCCGTTCCTGCTCCTGTTCCTGCTCCTGTTCCTGTTCCTGCTCCAAATCCAGACCCAATAATGGCAATGCTTGAAAAAATAACAGGAGCAATACAAGCTAATGCCATACTTAATACCAACATGCCGCAAAACCAGCAAAAAACAGAGGATATTTTAGCGGCAATTATAAACCCACCATTACCAACAATTAATAAATAAAAGGAGGATTTTGAAATGGCAGTAAATGACTTAACATTTAATCAGTTGTCAACAGTTTTAAACAGTATTGCAAGTCAAGCAACAGGAAAAACAGCACTAGCCGCAACCAATACAGGGGAATTTGTATCAGTTGCACAGGCAGTATTAAAAACAGGATATGACCCAACTTTAGCGGCTATTAGTCAAGTGCTTTCTCGGACAATTTTCAGCACTAGACCGTATTCGCGCAAATTTGGAGGGATTGAAGTTACCAACCAACAGTTCGGAAATGTTACAAGAAAACTGAACATTTCTGATAAAGATTTTGAAGACGATAACAGAACATTGTTAGTTGATGGCGCATCAATTGATATGTATACGGTTAACAAACCGAACATTTTACAGACCAATTTTTATGGCGCAAATATCTATGAAAAATCTTTGACGTTGTTTCGTGACCAATTGGACTGTGCTTTTAATTCGCCTGATGAATTCGGCGCGTTTGTTTCAATGACAATGCAGAATGCAACCGACTTGCTAGAACAGGCAAGAGAAAATATTGCAAGAGCAACAATTGCAAATTTTATTGGCGGTAAAGTTGAAGGTGACACAACAAATGTAATACACCTGTTGACTGAATATAACGCGGCAACCGGACTTGCATTGACCAACATTACACTTTATCAACCTGCAAATTTCAAGCCTTTTATGCAGTGGGTGTATTCACGCATTGCCAGTATTTCATCAATGTTGACAGAAAGGTCACTGAAATATCACATTAACGTATCTGCATTTGGTGTGCCCCCGGTTGATAAAAGTGTTATGCGTCACACACCAATGTCAAAGCAAAAAGTATATCTCCATGCACTGGCAAGATACCAGACAGAAGCAATGGCGATTGCTGATACATACCATGATAACTACATCAAATATGCTGATAAAGAAACCATTAACTTTTGGCAGTCAATCGACACGCCTGCAAGTATTGATGTAAAATCAACTTATTTGTTAGCTGATGGCACGTTAACATCACCACTTGCCGCAGTACAAACCGATGGAATCTTTGGCGTCATATTTGATGAAAGCGCGCTAGGTTATACACTTGTTAACCAGTGGAGCGCGCCAACACCTTTCAATGCAAAGGGCGGCTATTCCAATATATTCTGGCATGAAACTGCAAGGTATTGGAATGATTTCACTGAAAATGGTGTTGTTTTACTTCTCGACTAATTAACAAGTGGAGGGCGGGGGGAACCCGCCTTTTATTTTAAGGGGTGATATTATGGCATTTACTGTTAATTTATATACATTTTCTAAAAAAGTAAATTCAACTGCAAGACCGTCAAGCGGCGCAACTCCATACAATTGTGTAACTAAAGAACCATGCGGCATATTAAGTCCAACAATTGGTTTAAATTTAGGACTTGAAGTAAATCCGCACCAATTTAATTATGCATATATTCCTGAATTTGACCGCTATTATTTTGTGCGTGAATGGACATTTCAAAATGCATTATGGTATGCAGCATTAGAAGTTGACGTGCTTGCATCATGGAAAATTAGCATAGGCGCGCAAAATTGTTACGTGTTGCGAAGTTCAGAAAATTATGATGGAGCAATTGTAGATACAACATACCCTACAAATGGCATAACAACTTTAGAAGAATCAACCGTAATCAGTCCATGGGAAACAGACGATATAGCAGACGGAATGTTTGTGGTTGGTGTTGCAGGTCAAAGTACAACATATTATCTTTTTACATATTCCGGTTTAAATTTGTTTTTTGATTATATATTTTCTGATTTATACGCGCAAGATGTGACTAATGACTGGGTGAATATTTTCCCTCAATTAAAATCGCAGTTAAATCCTTTGCAATATATAACTTCGGTAATGTGGATACCATTTGTTACAACTGGAACAGCAGTAACAACAATTCGTGTTGGTTGGGCGGACGTTCCTGTTGCCGCATGGGAGGTTGACGGTTCAGGCTTGCGCTATGGTCAAAATGATTTTATATTACATAGACACCCTTTAGCGGCAACGCGCGGCGAATATTTAAACAATGCGCCGTATAGCAGATATACACTATTTTATCCACCATGGGGTGTTATCCAATTGGATGCAGATATTGTTGCAAATAGTGATACAACAATATCTGCAATTTGGGGTGTAGATTTACGAACAGGACAGGGAACTTTAACAGTTGCGGGGGGTGTGGGACATATTACATCATGGACGCATTCACAAGTGGGATTGCATTATCAAGTGTCGCAAGTTATTAATAAAGGTTATGGAGCGGGAAACACATTTTTACCTATGATTTCAGCGGCGGCAAGTTTAGGAACAGGAAATGTTGTGGGAGCAATAACAACGGCGGCTTCTGAAATAGGTAACGCCGTTGCTTCTAAAATACCATCAGCAACCACTATTGGAAGTAATGGAGGTTTAGATAGTTTGCGCGGCATACCCGCATTACAATATGAATTTAAGGACATATTATTTGAAGATTTAAACCATAGAGGAAGGCCGCTATGCGCAAACAGAGATATAAACATGTTAACAGGGTTTATTATGGTAGCAGATGCGGATATCAGCATACAGGCAACGAAAGCAGAACAAGATTCTATTAGAAGTTATATGGAGGGAGGTTTTTTCTATGAGTGATGTTATAGGATATGGCGCGCCTGTTTCATATGATTATGTTAACGCGCAGAATTCAATTGTATCACCTTCAACAGTACATATTCATGGTACAGGTTTAGCACGTTTTTTTCGTAGATATTTATTACAAAAAGCATTGTCGGTTTTTGAATGGAAAATGCCTGATGTTTGGTCAAGAGATTATTTTCTATATGTGTTATATTGCTGGGGGTTTATTTCAGTTTTAAATACTGATAAATTTGGAGTTATTCCACAGGCGTGTGGATTACAAGGTTATGACATATTTTACAGACCAACACACGCGGTAATTACAAATCCGTTATTAGTAGGTATGAAAACTTTAAAAATTGACCAACAATGTACACTATTTAAACTTCAACCAGACTATGGCGGCATTATGGACATTGTAAATTATTATGCTGATATGATGGCATTGTGTGCGGAAACAGCGGGTGTTAATTTACTGAATAGTAAGTTATCATATGTATTCACAGCAGATGATAAAGCGGGAGCGGAAAGTTTTAAAAAATTGTTTGACAAAGTTGCAAGCGGTGAACCGTGCGTTGTGCAAGATAAAAAGCTATTAAAACAGGACGGCTCCCCGGCGTGGCAGACGTTTGAACAGAATGTTGGACAAAATTACATTGTTGGTGATATATTATCAGATATGCGAAAGATTGAAAATATGTTCAATACTTCTATTGGAATTCCAAACGCAAACACAGACAAGAAAGAAAGATTGATAACAACAGAAGTTGAAGCAAATAACGGCGAAACGTCAAGTCTTTGTGAGTTGTGGCTTGAAGAATTGCAGAAAGTTTGTAAAAAAACTGTGACAATGTTTGGAATTATAATTTCTGTTGACTGGCGCATTAAACCGGAAGTAAAAAGAAACAAAAAGGAGGTTGAAGCATGAAAGCAACACTTTCAATATTAGCATTATATAATTATGACAACGCAGTATTTGATAACTTATTACTACCTGTTGGAATTGATAAAGACGATGTAGTAAATAATTTATTATTGGAACTGGCAGAACTGGAAATTATATACCCAAATTATGATACCATGAAAGCGGCAATAGGATTTTGGAGTAAAAAAGAACTGTCAGTATGGAATAAACTTTATGATACTACGCAGTATGAGTATAATGCAATACACAACTTTGACAGAACAGAAGAATATACCGACACTGAAACAAGAAATTTAGCCGGGACAGATAATGAAACTAGAGATTTAGCCGGGACAGATAATGAAACTAGAGATTTAGCCGGAACCGATACAAGAAATAGTGTTACAAATGGCACAACTACAAACAACGGAACAGATACATCAAAGGAATATGTTAGCGGGTTTAATGAAGCAGTTGCAACATTAGCAAAACAGACAGAGCAATTGTTAGGAACCGGAAATATTGTTGAAGGAACAGTTGTAAATACAGACGGTTCTACAGATACCGGAACAGTAAACAAAGCATTGACCGATACTGGAACAGTAAACAAAGCATTGACCGACACCGGAACTGTAGAAAATATACACGCCGCTAGAATGTTCGGAAATATTGGTGTAATGTCTACACAACAAATGATAGAACAGGAACGAAAAGTATCTCAGTTTAATGTTATTGATTATATTATTGACAGTTTTAAAAAACGATTTTGTATTCTAATTTATTAAGGAGGAAATCAACATGGGAGTTTTTGAACAGTTTCCATATACCAATTATCACGATTTAAATTTGGACTGGGTTATAAAAATAGTACAAGAAAATAAAACGCAAGTAGACGAAAACACAGCAAATATTTTAGCATTTGAAACTAATATAATTACAGTTGTCATACCGGAAAAAGTAGACGATAAATTACAATCAATGGTGGATGATGGTTCATTGGAAGTACTCATAAATGAACGCGTATTGTATGATAAAATTGACAAAGAAGAGGCGTTATCATTAATAGCGGCGTTAACGTTCGGAGTTAAAGGAGCATATACAACACTTATTGCACTAGAGGCGGCAAAACCAGCAGGCGCAGAGGGTGTTTATGTTGTAGTTGAAGACCAAAAATGGTATTATTGGAATGGCGCAAATTGGGCGGCGGGGGCGGTTTTTTATTCTAACATTATTGCAGACGGAACCGTTAAACATGATATGTTGGATAATTTGATGAAAAGACGTTTCTTTCCACAAGTTCGACAGGGTGTCGACCCCTGTTACATTGCCGCGCGAACATGGGCGGTTCCTTCTAATGTCGGTTTAGGTTCATCCACATGGAATGCAAATAACGGCATATTTTCAGAGGGTTATTATTACCTTGAAAATTATGAAGTTGATGTAAATTACAACGATTCTTTTTATATCGAATTGGACGAAATTTACAGAGGCAGAACCGATTTAAAAGTTAGATTCGAAATTACATATATTTCAGATGCGGACGCGGTTTTCACAATGTATCAGTCCGATATCAAAAAATCAAGCGGACTATACAATGGTGGAACTTTAACACTGCCAAATTCGGGAGGGGTTGAAAAAACACTAGAACTAGTTGCGCCGATATTTGCCGCAGACGTTCGCTTTCTAAAACCAAATGTAAATGTAAACGCAAACGGAACATTAAAAGTTGGTAGTTTAAAATGTAGCATTCTTACATATTCATCCGGTATAGTTTCTCCTGTGACAAGTGAAGCAGATACAGCGCTATTCACCGTATCAAATGATGAATACAACATGAAAGACCAGACACTTTTAGGGATGAATGATATAACAAAGTTACAGGAAAAAGGTGTTTCAATTACTGATAAAGATTATGTGAGATTAACAAACATAACATTTAAGAACTTTGCCGGGGGTTGTGGGTTATATGTTGAAAATGCATACGGCGAACATGATACATTAGCGGCAACAGGGTTGATTTTCAGGGATAATGCAATAGGCGCAAACTTAGAAGAGCGCGCGGAATATTGTGTATTCACTAATTGTCACTTTACAGGAAATGGAATAGGCGCGAAAATTAGAGGCGGTAACAATATGATGAATGCTTGCAATATCAATGATAATGTTGACGGAATTCAATTGTTAGCGGGTGAAAATGATTCACACGGGATTATTAGCAATTGCCAGATAAACCACAACACACAGTATGCAATATATATTGATGGAATCGGAAGTGGTGAAACATTTATCGGCAACCATGTTTATTATGGTGGTGTTATGATTAAAAATACAAATGGAACAATTCGGTTTATTGGTGGAGTTTTGAAGATGGATACTTTGACAATTGACGCGGCATTTAATGTTTTCTTTGAGGGTGTGTATGTGCAAATAGAACCAGAAAATGTTCACTTGTTAAATGGTGGTGTTATTAAAGGACGGAATAACATTTGTAATGCTAATATTGACGCCATATTTAATACACTTTAATGCTTGACAAGTGTGCATGTTTGGGTGTATAATTAGACTATCAAATAAATTAACGAAACGGAGACAAAACAATGAGCATGAACATGAAACAATTACTACAATCTAAAATTGATATGCACAGTAAACATTTGGAGGACTTAAACAGACGTGTTGAAAATGGATATCCCGGAACTGCGATTATTGATGAAATTAGAGACGCAATGAATACTATTGATAAACTTGAATTACAGTTGGCAAAATTGAATCTAAAATAAATTAAACGAAACGGAGACGAAAACAATGACAAATTCAAGAATTGAAATTACCGACATGGAACTAAACGAGATTATCGAAAGTCTACTAGAAGCAATACAATGCGATTTAGTAAAAGGTTTCACTACATGCGCAAAGTCAAAGAAAAGGCTATTTAATAAACTACTACCTAAGTATAAAAAAGCATTCCCCGATAGTACACTCACATTGTTCTGTAATATATAACCCAAACTTTACCAATTATAGAGCCAGTTCCCTATTTCCAGATAATGGATTGTGGGAACTGGTTTTTTATGGCATT
>Ga0209728_1001553_pt1 | contig 13645 bp, 11 predicted proteins | sample RifGroD1_FD_183997 | JGI IMG/M metagenome (GOLD analysis project Ga0209728, IMG submission 183997) | Groundwater microbial communities from Rifle, Colorado, USA - Groundwater D1 (SPAdes) (version 2) | ecosystem: Environmental > Aquatic > Deep subsurface > Groundwater | place: Rifle, Colorado... | reverse complement strand
TTTTACTTAAAAAATGGAATATGTCCTTTAGAAATCGGTTTTCACCCTCAGTCTAGAAGGGCATGGTGCAAATTTTCTTGGGAAGGAACGACAAATATTTTTACGGAATGGTGCAATAGAAAAGTTACAAATACATTAAATAAATAAATTTAAGAAAGAAGGAATTTATAATGATGGAAAATAATAATAATTTAACAATTGACGGAGTAGTAATTATCAATGGCGAAGAAGTACATAATATTTTTGGTGAGTTTGGTGAAAATCAAAAAAGTGCATTAGTAAAAGAAATTGCAAATGTGCATGGTGTAGAGTTAAAACATCTTAATGAAAAAATAAATAGAAATATTAAAAGATTTAGATTTGGAATAGATATTGTTGATTTAAAAGGTACAGAATCCGAGGTCGTACTTTGCGACCACGAAATTTATACTCAAAATTCACTGAATCGCTCTAATAATATCTATCTATTCAGTAGAAAAGGTTATTTGAAATTAGTTGGAATTATGGAAGATGATTTAGCCTATGATATTCAAGATCAAATGATTGATGAGTATTTTGAATTAAAAGAATTAGAAATTACAAAAGAAGATAAATTATGCTTGAGTATTATCAAAGCGAATTCTCAAGAAGGAAGAATGGTTGCAGTAGGTGAATTAGTTGAATATAAAAATCAACAAATTGCAGAGAAAGATGAATTGCTACAAATCCAAGCACCAAAAGTAGCAATGGCAGATAGATTTGCTGTTACAGATTCATTGATGGGAATTAGAAAAGTTGCTAAGATATTTAACGAAAGAATTAAAAATAATAAAACAATTGGCGAGAAAAAACTATTTGAGATACTCAGAATAGAGTCAATATTACAAGATAGTGATGGAGAATGGAATATTCCTTATCAAAGATATATTGATGCAGGATATTTTGAACTTAAACCAAGTACTCATAGTAATGGATTTGGAAGTATTATTACAGATTTTACAACAAAGGTTACAGGTAAGGGATTAGAGTGGTTGTGGAAACAGTTGCTTAAAAAGGGTTATGTGAGTAGTGATGATGTAAAGTTACTAACCTAATATTATAAACAAATAATAAATTAAATAATTGGCACGACTTATGTTGTGTCAATTATTTAATATTGGAGATGAAAGAAAAATATATGGCAAGATCAAAATACAATGTTGACACCACAAAAGCAGGTAAAACTAAACGTACATATGATGGAAAATTATTTGATTCACTTTTAGAACTTAATTATTACAAATATCTTCTACCTCAAATTGAGCAAGGAGTAATAAAATCAATAGAATTACAACCAAAATTCACACTTCAAAATAAATTCACTAAGAATGGTATTAATGTAAGGAAAATAGAGTATGTAGCAGACTTTAAAATTACATATGTTGAGAATGATAGAATTTTAATAGTTGATACTAAGGGGAATCCAGATGCAACAGCTAAATTAAAGCGTAAAATGTTTGATTTTGTTTATCCTGACTTAGAATTAGTTTGGATTGGATATTCCTTAGTAGATGGGGGATTCGTTTTATATGAGGATATTCTTAAAGGTAGAAAGCAGAGGAAGAAAGAAAAATTAGATAAAATATAACAAAGTAATAAATAAAATATAAAGGAAGTGAATTAATGCCAAGAGAAACATTTAAAAAACAAATAACATCTCCAGAACTCACAGCACAATTTAATCCTAAAAATGTAAAATTAGTAGATAAATTTCTAAAATATAAAAATACTTCCAAGAGCGATGGTACTGTAACTGGCTATACATCGGATTTAAATATCTTTTTCACATGGAATTTATTGGAAAATGATAATAAATTATTTACTGATATGAAAAAAATTGAATTTGCAGATTTCTTTGGTTATGGAGTAGAAGAATTACGTTGGAGTTCAAATAGATTTAGTAGAATACGTTCTGCTTTAAGTTCATTATCAGAGTTTATTGAAAGATTTTATGATGAAGAATTTTTAAATTATAGAAATATTGTTTTAAAAGCAGTAGATTTAATGCCTAAGTCTCCTGTTAGAGAAAAGACAATCCTATCTGAAGAACAGATTGATTATTTATTGGATCATTTGAAAAACACATTAAAAAGACCACAAGAGGCATGTCTTTTGGCATTAGCTATTAGTAGCGGAGCAAGAGTTAGCGAATTACTTAGATTTAAAACATCTATTATTGACGAAAACAACATTGCATGGGACTTATTTTTAGAAACCTTAAAACCTATAAAGACGAAAGGTTTTACAAAACAAGGAAAACCACTAATAAAATACATAGTGAAAGATATATTTTTACCATATTACAATGATTGGTTAATTGAAAGAGAAAAAGTTATGATTAAATATAATACGGATCATGACTCTATTTTTATAACAAGAGACGGAAAACCTGCAACAATACATACTATTAGAGGATGGATTGAAAAGTGGGATGATTTTATGGAAGATTCGATATATTTCCACAATTTTCGACATTATACTGTGACATATTTAACAAAAATTGGTTTAGAATCCGACTTTATCATTGAAATTATGGGATGGAGCAGTTCTGAGATGTATCGAATTTACAATGATCTTACAGCAAAAGATAGACAATGGAAAGGTTTGGATAAACTTAAAGCTCATTTAGATAATAAAGAAGTAATTGAAGAAGAAATAAAGTAGGAAGTATTCGGGGATTAAAATTAAAACTTAATCCCTCCTTCCCTTATCCTACTTCCCCATCCACCCCCAAATAAAATAAAAGTACATTTTCATAGGATATTTGATACTCTGAAAGTGGCTTGTAGCAAGGATTTGAGAGTATCGCCAACTCTGGCGATTTAATGTTTTACATCAGATTGAAGTCCTCTCTATTATATTTTTAGAAGAGGATTTTATTGTGCTGTAAAATTGCACAAAACTAGCAAGGATAATGGACTGATCATTCATTATTAGGGGTAAACTCTCCACCTCGTCTTGCTAGTTTAAATTATGTAAGTGAGAGCAAAATATGAAGGAGATGTATTAAAAAATGAACATTGAAAAATTGAGGAACTATTTTAAAACAAGCAATGTAATAGCCAACTATAGAAAAGTGTGCGAAATACTAGAAGAGAAAATTAAAACTGGTGGAGCAAAAACAAATCAATTAAAATATTGGAGTGATTATTTTAAATATCACAAAGAAGGTAATAAATTTATTATAGATGAAATATATGATAAAGAGGTTGAAGATATGGTAGATAATAGAGGTGGAAGTCATAATAATGTAGCATATATTAATATTATTGAAAAGTTAATTTTAGACCTCTTAGTTCAAGATAGAAACAGAGGTCAGGTATTTTTATCAAGAAATAGATTACTTAAAGAATTGAAGATGATTAATGAAAATTATGCTTTTTGCAAAGAAAGAGTTCCAAAATTATCTAAGTTTATGAATATATCAGAAGAAGATATTCAAGAATTTTATGAGTCTTCAGGTGATACACTTAAAAGAAATTTAGAGAATGCTTTAGATAGATTAAAAAAGAAGTCATTAGTATTCTGGATGCCAGCAAAAACAGTTTGTATTGCAACCCCATGTATAGATTCTAACAAGAATAAAAATGCAATAGTAAATGAAGTTAATACTGGATTAGATGAATTTGATGAAGAAACATTTGATTATAATGTAAATTATAGAGTAGATATGAGACATAGAAAAGCATCTCAAGAAGAAATACAAATGATATTACATGCTGAAAGAACAATTCTTGATGAATTACATTGCGAAGGAAAACAACAAATAATCAAAAAGGGAATGTGGAATAATTTCAAAGAAAAGGTTAAGAAGATTTTAATGAAAGAAGCCAATATATTATTCTATTATGAATCTTATGAAATTATATGTAATGAAGATCATATTTATGAAAAGTGGTCTGAATTGTATGATTTGAGATTAGAGGATAAAGAAAAAGCACTTTCACAAATGGAATTAAATATAGGGGTTATGGAAAGGTTAAAAGGTAATATAGAAAATAGAAATGATAAAGCACAAGAAAAGAAAGATCATATACTTGGAAGAACTAAAGATGAAAAACTTCTTAGAAGAACAAGTAAGAATTATTTAGATGATGGAGAAAAATTAATAAATTCATTGATTAATAAAGATAGCAAATCAATTAAGCAAAAAGTTAAAAGAATTAAAATAGAATATAATTAAATTAAAAAGTTGTCATTTTGAAATATCTAATAATACTATATATAATATAGGGAAATTCAGAATGACAACTTTATGACAAAATAAAAAATAACAACAAAAAATTAATAATAAATCATATTCATGAAGTAATTTTGGGACACCAAAATTGCTGAAATGATCCTCGATGGAAATCGCCCTAGCAAAAATAATATAATAATATAAAGTAAAACGAAGCAAGGTCTTGTAATGCTTTGTCGCATTACGCTTTCATAATTTCTTGCTATCGCTGCGAAATTCTGGTATTATTCTTTTAATCTATTTTTGATAATTTTAACTCAATTTATCATCATATTTTCATTTGACTCGCATGAGGATTGCTTGTGTTGAGTTAGAATTTGTTTTTGATATGGATTTATTGGTCTGATTGATTTGTGGTTTGAGAAGTAAAATTATTAAAGAAAAGAGACTCTAGTTGGAATAGAATCTCTATAATAACATATTTATTTATTACTTATTGCAAAATTTTCTATCCCATAACAACTAAATTCTTACCTTTCTCCTTTCTATCCAACAAAATATCATAAATATAATCAATCCCAATTGTTTTTATTCTAGTCAACTCTGAATCAATGTCATCCCTATCATTATTATCACAAGAAATATTAAAGTAATTCTCAAAACCTTTATTTGGTAAATTCTTATATCTTCCTTTAATTTTATTTTTGCTAATAATTCCACAATCTCTAAGAATACTTGGTAGAGTTTTCTTATTGACTTTAATTTTACTCCCTTCTTCTTTGCTTCTAGTGCTTAACATTTTTGAAACTTGCTCAAATGTATATGTACCCTCTGCATCAATAAATACTCCATATTTATCTAATTTTGGTTGTGCTTCTTCTAATTGTTGCTCGACGAATAATCTTTTTTGACGTTCTTCTTTTAATTGTGTGGCTAGTTGAATTATGAAATCTGGATCTGTAAGAGTCTTTTCAATTACCTCTTCCGTCATATAAACACCATACTTATTGATTGTAGGAAGAACTACATTTGTTACCCATTTTCTAAATGGTTTGCACTTATCAGTTTTGACCTCAAGCATAAAGTCATACAACATTGATTCATTTAAAAATTGTTGTCCGTCACGGACAATTGCTGTTATTTCAGCGTTTATAAGGTTTTGATCTATTCTATCTTTTCTTGCATATAATTTTCCTTTCGATTCTTTGGTTTGCCCTAGTGCCATTCCAGTTGAATATAGTTCAAACAAAGGATTTCCATTCTCATCTATGATTATTGTTACATTCATTCCTTCAAAATTATTAAATACTTGTAGACTGCTTGTCATGTTTTTATTTCCTTCTTTCATTAATTTAATTTATTTTTGTATTATTATGACTTACAAAGTTGTTGGGATTTTTATCATTATGTATCATCTATATCTCAAGGCCCATCTCGAATAATATTTCTCACTTCCTTTCTATATTACATTTTCTATTTGTCTTCCCTTCATCATTATACATGCTGTGGTTTGATTTGTAAAGTATAAAATAAAATTATTTGACATTGATATGTTTGATGTGATATTATGCTTATATAGAGGTAAAGGTTACTTATTGTTTCACTCCTAATACATATGTTTTGATTTTGATAGACATATGGGCAATGTGGTATAATAGATGGATAAGGAGTGATCATAAATGATAATTAAGACTACTATTAAGAAAATCAAGATTCCTACTAATACTATTGGTCTTAAAATATTATGTGATAGATATCAAATAAATCTTAAATTAGATGGTAGAAAAATACCTTGGTTAGTCGAAAAGTTTAATGATAATGGATTTAAGATAGAATATAAAGCACTTGTTCAACTTTTAAACAATCGTAGTGATTGGAGATTAATTTATGCTGTGGGATTATGCCAGATATTTGAAGCAAAAATTGGAGATTTATTTTATTTTGAAAATAGTCAAGAGGAAAGAATAGATATAGATTTTGTTTAGTAGGTATGGATATTAATAATATCATTTTATGTATTGACAGAATCACTTTCTCCATCTATAATATTATTAAGAGGTTGATAAGTCAATTGGCCTTGAAATATTAGAGTAGAGGAGTTACATAAAAATGACTAAAGCGTATGTAATTAAGGATAGTAATGGAAATTATGGTGGTAAACTCAATATTTTCTCCAACGCAGAAAATGGCAGAGGTGATTACAAGTGGAGTTATTACTCTACCCCTTATCCTTTTAGTTGGTTCGAGTGCGAATGTGATAATTGTGATGAAATTAATTTAGAATTGCAGAATGCGATTAGTAAGTTAAGGGAGTTAAATTTATTAGCAGGATTTGATTTAGATTGGACGGTTGAAGAATTTAATAGTCGTGAGGATATGATGGATTTGTTTGTAAGAGGTAGAGGTTGGGGTTGTGGTAGTAGGGATAGTTTTGTTGTTGTAAAGGATGTAAAGAAGGGATGTAGTGGTTCTAGTAGGAAAATGTTGAGGGAGATTAGGAAGAAGTATAAGGAGATGAGTAAGGATCAATGTGATGAATACATAGCAAAAAGTGAGTTGGTTTGAGTATGGGTAAGATTATTGAATTTCCTTGTAGGGATGAGTATGAGGAATGGAATTATGAAGATTATTATAGTGAAGAGTTTTAGGATGGGAATTGTGGTTGGAATGGTGAAGTTTTAGTTAGGGATGGTTTGGTTAAGGGATTTATTAGGAAGTGTTTGATGTTTGTATTGGTTAGATTGTGATTATTGGGGTTTGGGTGGTTTGAATAGAATATAAGGTTTTGAAAGGACTCATAGAAATATGTGTCTTTTTGTTGTGTAATTTTAGGTTTTTTAATTTTTAATTAGATAGTTTTAGCAAATCATTGGACGCTTTGATTTGCTATTAAATATGGGAAGTAACAACTCCAACTGTTGCTTCTTTTTGTTTGGAGAGTGCTGGATAAGTGCTCTCTTTTTGTATGTTGTTTTGTTGGAGAGTGGTTAATTGGTTGATTAGATAGATAGAAATAAAATTTAGAAAGTTGGAGGAATGAAAAAATGGCAAAAAAGAGGAAAGATTATGATGGAGTAGTCAAGGATTATATAAACGATATTCCATTGAAGGAAATAGCAGTTAAATATCAATTAAGTGACGTAAATTACATATATAAAATATTAAAAACTAATAATATTCCCAAAAAGAAAAATAAATGGACTGAAGAATATACGAAATTATTGTATGAATATTATCCTACATCTACTTGGGAAATTTTATTGGAAATATTGAGTCCGTTTCCTAAAGATACAATAACACACAAAGCTCACGATTTTGGAATAACTAGAACTATTGGAGATGATTATTCTCAGGAAGAATTGGATATTATTAGAAAAAACTATAATAAAATGACAACTAAAGAATTATTAAAATTGCTACCCTATAGAACAGAAAGTGGAATTAATACAAAAGCAAATAGAATGGGTTTAGTTTCTAGAGAAAAATGGAGCGATGAGGATTTAGAAAAGCTTAGACTTATATATTCAAATAAAACAAATATTGAATTAAGTAATATTTTCAATCGAACTCCTAATTCCGTAATGGCGCAAGGATTAAAAATGAAATTAAATAAAGATCCTGAAGAACATTTATATATTGCATATAATAAAGAAAAATTAATAAACGACTTAAAAGAATTTGCACAAGTTTTAGGCAGAACTCCAATTGCATTTGAGGTTAATGAAAACAAAGATATGGCACATTACCATACATATAGACGATGTTTTGATGGTTATGTTAATGCTTGTCAATCAGCAGGATTAGAACCAAATTATGATGGGAATATGTATTCTTCTAAAACGTATAGATCAAAAAATAATGATTTGTGCCTTTCACAACCAGAATTAATTATTACAGATTTATTTATAGACAATGATTTATCATATGACAAAGAAGTTTATTATTCAGCTTTCACAGATGACATTAGATGTGGATATAAAAGATGTGATTGGTTTTTGGCAAACGACATAATTGTTGAATATTTTGGTATGGAAAGGAGAGAATTTTATAAAAAGAGAATGCAGGAAAAACAAATAATATGTTCAGATAATAATTTAATATTATTAGAATTATATCCAAAAGATATGACAAAAGGCATGAAAGGATTGATAAATAAATTTAAGGAACATGGGATTGAGTTAAAAACAAATAAATAATAATTGAAAGAAGGAAAATATAATGGCAAACAACAAAAAACTTACTCTAAGTGCAGTCCACAAGGAAAACTCTAAATTTAATGAGAAAACAGTAGTACCTCTTATGGATGGTAAATACGAAATGGTAGTAAATAAATATTTTAAGAAAACAGACATACCAAAATTAATAGGTGAATATATGTCAATTAATGAACAACTTAAAGAGAGCGGAACAAATATTGATGAATATACTGATAGTATTTATCTATTTCATATTTTAATTGTTAAGTTTATGACTAATATTCCTCTTCCAGAAGATGCTGTAAGTTTAATTGCTTATATATATGAGTTAATTAACATTAATTTATTAAGTGAAATTATTGATGCTTTGCCAAAAGAAGAAGTTGATAAAGCAAGTGAATGGATTAAAGAAGTATTACAGAAAATGCCAGAAGTAACTCCACAGATTATGGAAATGATTGTAAATAAAATGAACGTAGAACAAATAGTTGATGTAAATGATAATGTCGATAGTACAGTAATTTAAATATTAATATCATTTGAGAGTAACTTATTTATATTTGTTACTCTCTATATTTTACAATAAGCAATTTTTAAGGAGTGGTTTTATATGTCTGTTTCTGGAGCAATAGATAACCTATTAAAATCTAGTAGCTTTCTTAATCAATTAAAGGCAATACAAGCGATTGCGGTTTCAGAATTACAACAAGCAGTGAATGAAACAATATATGCTATTCCTGCTTCTCCTAACTACGAGCGCACATTTTCCCTACTAAACAGCATAACCGCAGGAGATTTAATTGTTACAAAAGATTCAATACAATTTAAGGTATATTTTGATCACGAGAAAATGAGGCATACATCTCTATTTGGATCTACTAAATTAGGGATTGCCAAAGGAGCTTATGTTGATATTGAAGATTGGATGAATGATGGTTTTTCTTGGGGAGGAGTTTGGGAAGGAGTTAATGACAGATTCCATGATAGAAGTGCGTCTCATTTTATGGAAAAGGCAATTGTAAAAATACAAACAGATATAGTTGCAAGAGTTAAAACGGCAATTAATATAGAGGTTAGAAAATTAAATAGATTCAAGTAAATTCATTGTATTTAATTATACAATATCATATACTATAAATAGTAATAAATTGCAGGATGTGATATTGATGCAAAAATCAAAAATTCATATTGGAGACATTATTGGTGGTATAATAATACTTTTTGTAATCTATTGTATAATATCTCAATTATATACTAATATTCAAAAGAGTTCCAATCAAAGTAAATTACAAAAATATTACAATTCAAATCCCAACACTTATATCAAAGATATGGAAGAGCAACAAAAAATTAAAGATTTAAAGAAAAATATTCAAAGTAAATTTGAAGAACAAAATTTATATTAATAAAGTAAAGCATTTACCTCTCTTTATGGGGGGTATTTTATTTTCCCTATTCTCATGTGTAGGGTTTATTTACTATCCCATAAAATAGAAAACGAGAGGTGATTAAATTATGGCAGATGATTTTTCAGGTATTCTTATAAAAATAGATATTGCAAATTCACAAAAAATAATTAATACACAAATGACAGAGATTCAAAATTGGTTTAAGAATAACCATAATTTAAAAATTGATTTAAATATTAGTGATACCGCATTAAAAGGATTAGAAAAACTAGGCAAAGAATTTGGAAATACTACAAATGGAATTCGTAGTGGTTGGAAAGATATTACCAGAGATATAGAAAAATTAAACAATATAAAAAACATAAAAATAGATATGGTTGAGAAGGATGGTATTTCAACTGCAGTTAAAAAGGTTGGCGAACTTAAAACTGCTACAGGTGAGACACTTCAAATTACTCAAAAATTAGTTAATATTCAAGATGAGGCTGGAAAAGTTATTGGTCAAAAATGGGTTGAATCCACTAAACAAATTCAAAAACTAAATCAAGATACAATAAATAAAATGGGGCAAGATTTAGCTAAGTTTAAAGCAGAATTTCAAAATAATGTTTTAAAATTAAACGGAAGCAAATCAAGTTCTTTTATAGATAAAAGTGCTTTAAACGAATTAAAAGCAGAACTTGGTGGTATGGATATTGGTAATTTTAAAGTACCTCAAGACTTAAAAGCTAAATTGGATGAAATTAAATCTTCTTTTGATACGATAAAAATATCAGCAGATAATGCGTCAAAAGGTACGGTTAAAAACTATACTGAAACTACAGAAGCGATACAAAAAGAAATTAGTTCAATAGATAGACTAATTAAAGAATATAGGGCAGCAAAAATTAGTGCTACAGAGTTTATGGATGCCGGATTAAAAATATACAATAGTGGTAAATTATCTGGAAATACTAATGCTGAATTAGACCAAAGAATTAAATTACTAAACGTATTGAAAACTGCTCAAAAAGAATATGATTCAGTAATTAATCAAGAAGGTAAAACAAATAGTAGTATTTCTAATAATGTTTACGCACAACAAAAACAAGCATTAGAAGGAGTTTATTCACTTTTAAAACAGAAAATGGACGCAGAAAAGAAAGGTCAAACAGAGTTAACTGCCCAATTACAAGAACAATTGAAAATTGAAGGACAAAAATATGCTCTTGCTACTAAAAACATTAAATCAGGAGGATTAACGGATTCTTCAAGAGAGATTGAATTATTAAACACAAAACTTTCTTTACAAACAGAATTAAATAATAGAAAAACAAAAGAAGTTGATATTACACGCCAAAACAATCAAAATAACGCATATGCACAATTGGAGCAGTCTTTAAAGAATATATTAGATTTATCTAGTAAAAAGATGGATGCAGAAAAAAAGGGGTATGCCGAATTAACTTCTCAATTGCAAGAACAAATTAGATTAGAAGGACAAAAATACGCTACTGCTAGACAGGATACTAAATCAAATGGATCATCTGATTCTTCTAGAGAAGTAGAATTTCTTAATCTAAAAAATACATTACAAACTGAATACAATAACAAAAAGGCAAAAGAAGGAGATATTTCTCGTCAAAATGCATTAGATAATCAACATTGGTTAAGTATCCAACAACAAGATTTTGCATCGCAAACTACTAAATTTGCACAACAAAAAACAGGATTATATAATACCTCTGAATTCGAGAGACTTCAAAGAGAAATGGCATCTCTAACTCCCACAACAGAAAATGTTAGACAAAGAGTAGATAATTTAAGAGCTTCTTTTAGAAGTTTAGATGCAGAAGCAGTTTCAAATGGTTTGAATAATGCTAATAAATCAGCAATGTCTTTTGGGGAGTCAATTCAAGTCGCAGCTTATAAAATGGGAATTTGGTTAGGCGTTGGAAATTTAATTTTTGGGGTTATTTCCCAGTTAAAGGAAAGTCTGGTATTTTTAGCGGATATGAACCAAGGATTCACTAATATGAGTCTTGAAATGACAGATGTAAACTTAAATTTTAACGAAATTACTCAATCTGCAAATAATTATGCTATAGCAATGGGAACAACTACAACAGCAGTAATGAGAGGTTTAGAGGTATTTTCAACATATAATAGTACCCTTGAAGAATCTATTAAAAAGACACAAGCAGCAGCAATTATGTCGAATATCACAGGACAATCTATGACAGATAGTGCCGATCAATTAATGGGTACTCTTTCACAATATAGATTAGGAGCAGAAGATGCGTTAGGTATTGTAGATACAATAGCATCTGTTGCTAGAAACTTACAAGTTGACTTTCCCAAGGCCGTTTCTGAAATTTCCAACGGGATGCGTACTGTTGGAGCAGTAAGTGCGGAAGCTGGAGTTTCTGTGCAAGAATTGTCGGGAATGCTCGGAACTCTTGTCGAAACTACTCGAAGATCGGGAAGTCAGGTCGCAAATGGTCTAAAAATGATATTTTCTAGGCTTGGAAATGTAGGGGAAGATACTAATCCAGAAGAATTTAAAAGTATAGAAAAATCATTATATAATATTGGCATAACAATGAAAGATTCCGCTACTTCCATTAAACCAGCATCAGTTTTACTTCAGGAAATTGCGTCTCGTTGGTCGACATTAAACGACATAGAACGACAAGCAACTGCTACTGCAGTTTCCAGTATTTACCAGAGAAATATTTTCGTTAGTTTAATGCAAAATTACGATAAAGTATTACAGAACACAACTTCTGCAACTGATGCAAATGGTGTAGCTTTACAAAAACAAGATATCTATATGAAGTCTTTAAAGGCACATACATCGGAATTTGTTGCCAGTCTACAAGGGTTATATTTATCAATGGCAAATCAAGATACTCTTAAAGGTTTAGTAGATATGGGAACAGGAATAGTAAATGTATTTTCAAAATTATCTAGTGCTTTAGGTACAATTCCTGTATTATTAGGAACTGCTGTCGTTGGCATAGGATTATTTTCTAGTAAATTCCGTGAAGGAGTTATGGGTTCTGTAGGATATCTTAAAGTTTTACAAATGGAAATGGTTAAAACAAATTCAACGTCAGTTATTGGATTCAAAGGATTTGCTACTGCTGGATTATTAGACAATATGAAAAATTTCTCTGATAGATTAAGGGCGATTAGAACTCAGTTAAGTATTGATGCTGTATTTGCAGGTACTTCTTCTAATGTTTCAAGATTAGGAACAGCATTCCAAGCATTAACTGGAAGAACCATAGGTTATACCACGGCAATGATTGGAGCAAGAATTGCTACAATTGCTTGGCAAGCAACTTTAACAGTAGGTTTATCATTTGCAATTTCTGCTATAGTTTCTGGGATAATTAATTTTACACAAAAAACAGAAAAAGCGAAAGAAGCATTTGAAACATTAACAAAATCAATTTCCCAACTCAAAAAAGAAACTTCTGAAATACCATCTCTTATATCTCAATACGAAGAATTATTACCAAAATTAAATAAAACAGAGGAAGAAAAATCTAAACTTGCAACCACAACCGCCAGACTAGCATCTCTCTTTGAAAATTCTGTAATTCAGCTAGATTCTGAAGGAAAAGCCATTGAGGTTGATATTGAATATGTTAAACAATTAACTCAAGCTAAAAAAGATTTATTAATTGCACAGCAAGAAGAATTAGGTTCTAAATTTAATTCTATGGGAAAAGATCAATATGATGAAATATTAGCTAAACAAACTAGAATTAAAGAAATAAATGCAGAAATTGCTGAAAATGATAAAAAGACTGTATCTTTAGAAAATGCTAGTGACCCAATAACTGGGTATATAA
>Ga0209728_1001551_pt1 | contig 13655 bp, 21 predicted proteins | sample RifGroD1_FD_183997 | JGI IMG/M metagenome (GOLD analysis project Ga0209728, IMG submission 183997) | Groundwater microbial communities from Rifle, Colorado, USA - Groundwater D1 (SPAdes) (version 2) | ecosystem: Environmental > Aquatic > Deep subsurface > Groundwater | place: Rifle, Colorado... | reverse complement strand
TTCTATATTGTTTATTGCTCAAAAAACGGTTCTGGGTTGGATATTTGGAGATTTAAAAGCATGGGGAACCATCGGGGTGTTTTATATTCACGAGTTACTAATTACTGCGGTTTCAATTTGGTCTATCTACTCCTTCGTGACAATCAGTTCGCCTTGGGAGAAATATATCAAGAATAGAGAGGGGAAATAAAAATGATTGAAAACAAAATTGCCGAAATGCTAGGCCAATTGGCAGATAAGTTGGGGGTGGCAAGTGCGAAGATTTGGGAATGGAGCTTGCTACAGGTTAAAGTGGACATTGTGACAAATATAATTATTGCCATTGTTGCAATAGTAGCGTCAATAGCATCCTACAAGTTAGTTAAGAAATACCTTGAGTGGAGAAATGGAAAGATAAAAGATCGTGATTGGGATGAAATAAATGACATTCTCCCTTCGATACTGGGCGTGGTGGCAGTTGTGTTTTTAGTGGTGTTCGATATGTTTGCGATATCAGGATTAACGGATTTGCCAAAACTAATCATCAACCCTGAATACGCTGCGTTTCAAAATATCGTTGAACAATTGGGAAGTTTGAAATAAGGGGGAGATTGGAATGAAAAATTTTCTGGAAAACGCAATGATAGTACTGATAGGTGTAGTCTTGATAGTTATTGCTGTTGCTATTGTTGTTGGAATTAAATATTTGAAGTACAGAATAATAGGCTGGGGATTAGGGTTATAAGGGGGGAATAACCATAGCAATGATAAGCGAAAGTCATAGGGCCACAATTATCCACCTCCTACAATATAGGAAAAACCTTGACCGTATAGCATATCTACAAAAAACTCTATCCACGATGGGGATTAAGACAACTCCTGTATATAGCTCACAACCTGGAGGAACGGGAACTAGCGACTCAACAGGTAATTTAGCAACTAGAGTGAGTGACCTTCAATCCGAGATTATGGAGCTACAAAGGGACAATGAGTTAATTGATTATGCGGTATCGCTATTAAGTCAACCAAAACAGTTAATTATCAAAGTTAGGTTTTTAACTGAGGGCGGTCACGACAAAGGAGCATCAATTACACTTAAAAGTCATGGAAGAAAGTACAACTGGAAAACAAGAAACTATCGCACGTATGAAAAGTTGAGGGATGAAGCCCTTGAGGAAATGACAGGGATACTTGGCATAAGTACAATTAAAGTACAATAGAAATGCAATAGAAATACTTGGAAATAGAATTAATTACATGCTATACTCAAATTGTGGACAATCACCTAGAAGTAATTTCTGGAGGTTGTCCACTTTTATTTGTTTGGGGGTGAGATTGATTATGAGTACATCATGCGCTGCATTCATGGCTGCATATAAGAGCTCATATATCAACTGCTTCACCTGTCGCTATTGGGACCATGAAGAGCTCACCTGCATCAATCCCGAAGAGATAGTAAAGAGAAGGGGTAATAGGGAGCTTGAGGAGATTGAAAAGCTACTTAGGAAGAATAAACCTGTTCGGGGGCCGTTATAAAGAGAAAAACCCTCGATTGATTCGAGAGTTCTTTGATTCAAATCTTTTTGCGCATCAGTCGGGCTTGGTCAGTAATCCATCGAAATCGTAATCGGGCTTGTACCCCATGGTTTTACTTATTTCTGCATTACTAACTCCCTTCCTCGTCATCCAGATAACCTTTAATTTCTGATTAATTTCACCTATTCGCTTTACCGTATCCATATAAGAGTTATAGTCTTCGATTTCTTCCGCATTAGCTTTTCTTGGCTCTGAGTTCACGGCAATATTCAGTAACTTCTTTAGAGAACCAAAATATCCAGAGAGGATAAAGTCTGCCACTTGCTCCAAGTTCTCCTTTTCAGTTATTAGCCCAACTAAATTTGCATTAACCGTCATTTTCATTCCTTCTTTCTTAGTTTTTCTTCGTTCGCTTCCTTCCACCAACTTGTTTGGCTGATGGAGAGAAGCGAGGGAAGAATCCCTCTAGGTTGTTACTGAACTTCTAGGCTTTGTTTAAAGTTAAATATCACAGTGTCCATATCTACCCATTCTTCTTCTGATTCATCCGGTCTACTGATGTCGATTGTGTTCAGAATTTCCTCAAAGTCAATATTGTACTTGTGGTCGGTATCCTCTCTGAGTGCTTGAACTACCTCTTTAGCCATTTGTGCGTTTGTCATATTATTTCCACCTTTCATATTTTTGTTAAGATACATTTCTAGTGCTTCTGCAACTACCCTGGCAATTGCCTTGCCTGATTCCTTGGTATGTTTGTCGAGTTGTTGTCTTAGCTCTAAGGATATTTTGGTGTTAAGAACTACTTGCATGTTTTTCACTCCTTTCGCCGGACCGCGCCGGTTCGCTTTACTATGTTAGTCGTTTAACCAAGTTAGGCGCATTGTTGGGGCTTCAACGTATTCTTCGCCATGATTGAACTTCCATTCTCCATCATAGAGACTGGGTGTATAGGTTTGGCACTCTCCTCTAAGTTCATATTCGAGAGACGCTAGGTTAACGAGTTTTTCCTCTTGGCTGTAAATCTTTTGACCTTCGACCATCTTAGAGCGTGTTGTTAACCCTGATGTTATATTCATGCGTTGTACTTTAACGCGTCCGGCCTTGCTGATTGAATCAACCTTTACGAGTGTTTCGCGTTCTGTCCTACAGTAGCCATGCTTGGCGAATCCGCTGATAAATATTGCTTGCGCTGCCTGTTGTGCTGTGCGTCCTGCTTTGTCTGCGGTTGGTTGCTTTGCTCCTAGTGCTAAGAGTTTTTCGGCTCTTACATTGGCTGTGTATTTGGCGCGTGTGCCGTCCTTTTTGAGTTTATTAAGGTTTACCTGCTCGAATTCATGAGGACCTTGAAAGCCGAAGATATTGATTGAGTCGATTACCCAAGTCCCTGGGAGTTCGACTATTTGACATTGTTGGCCTACTGACCATGGACCGAATGTTTTAGGGTGTTGGATTGGGGTTGGGTTTTTAATTGCTTGCATTGTGTTTGCCTCCTTGTTTCTTTGATCTTAACCATAGTATATAGATAGCTAGCTAGTATGTCAAGGGGAATTGATAAATTATTTTAACGTGTTTTGAGCTGTTTAAATGTTATTAGGTATAGTTGATGCTTGATGGGGTTTGAAGAGCTTAGAACAGGGCTACATGGGTTGTGGTGTGGGTTTTGATAGATGTGGTGTAATAAAGAAAAAGCCCTCATTCGAGAGCCTTTCGTCTAATGTATTCGCTTGGTGTGATTTCTTTAATGTGTGCGCGAATAACTATTTCATCCCATTCTGTAGGAGTAAAGCGGATTGTTTTATTAATTGCGGTAGCATCTCGTAGGGGTTTTCTTCCTGCTCCTTCTCGTTTTCCTCCACTAGCCATTGTTTTTCCTCCTTCATGCAGGGTATCGGCTCCCTGCTAGCCTTATTAATTAATACTCGGCTTTAATCCCTCTAATATGGTCGGCTGCTTTTTGCGCTTGGCTTGCGGCAAATACTACCATTTTAGGATCTCCCTTTAATGCTCGTAACCATGATGAGACATAGGATGCCGAATTCTCAAAGGTTGTTTGGTCAATTCCTGCGACTGTGCAAAGCATTGCCGAACCGATTTCCGCGACTAATTCCTCTTTTGAATATGTTTCACTTCCGAATGCTGCTATGGCTGTGATTCCGCTACGGTTTAATCGTGATTTGTGACCGGTGCTGTGTACCATCTCATGGAACATAGTGCTATAGAATTCTTCGGGGTTGTTGTAGTCGTTAATCTCTGGTACACTTATAGAGTCGGTGGAAGGCACATAGAAGGCTTTACCTGGCGCGTAGCTTATCGGAGGGCAATTCCGGTAGGCTTCTTTTATTTGCTCGGCTGATTCGATGGGGTTGTGGTCATTAACTACTGCTTCTTTGCGCTTACTCTTTAACCCTTCAACTTGGGTGTTGATCTCAAATACTGTGTAGTAGCGAAGAAATGGAATTTTCTTGTCTGGGTCTTCTTCATTCTCGAACATTTTCCAAAAGACAATTATTTGGCCCTTAGCTCCCTTCTTAACCTTACCACCTGCTTCTTTGATCTTATTGAAGGTTGCATATTCGCCTGGTTCTAGGAGCATCGCATTAATTCCTCTGTATTCCCTTTGGGTATCCCAAGCGACTGCACCGGATGAGTTCCAAGGTTTTCTCCAAGGGATTACACCGGATTCAAGTTTTTTGATAATGCGCTCAGTGACCATTTCATATACAGTTTGTTTAGTTGCCATTTGCTTTTTCCTCCTCTTAGTTTTAGTTTTCTTCATTCGCTCACGCTCCCTAGTTTTAGGAAGTATGAGCGAGGGAAGAAATCCCTCTTAGACTAACATTAAGTTGCTTATAGCCTTGTAAGACTCTTTAAGTGTTTGCCCTGATCTGATTAAGTCGTTATAAGCTTCATGCCCTGGCATCGAAATAAGGTATCCGGTATAGAAATATTGTTCGCCGTGCCATATTTTCCAACCCTTGTATTCTTTGATAAATTTCATTTAATTTTCCTCCTCTTATTTAGCTCTTACAAGATCGTATTTGCCGTCTTTATATTCTACCAATACGGCGTGTGATTCAGAATCGAAATGCTCACGAGCGTGTTTAAGGTTTCCATATTCGTATTCAAATTTCTCTCCGTCTTCGAAAACTTTAACAATGTATAAGTGCGCCATGTGTGTTTCCTCCTTATGTTTTGGTGTTGACGTAATCATAACATAGTCTATTTGATTATGCAACACGAATTCAAAAGAAATGTTAATTTATTTTTAGGGATGAATTGCATTATTAGAAGGAAAGTGTTTTGAGTTGTTTAATTTGGGCTTTGGTCGGATTGTATTAGAGAGTGAATTAAAGGGCTTAGAATGGCGTTGTAGGCTGTGTAGATAGTATTAAAGGAGGTGTGCTGATGATGGCTGAGGTAGTAACTAAACATGCAGGAGGTAGACCGACTAAGTATAATGAAAAGTACAATGAGCAGGCATATAAATTGTGTTTGTATCTTAATGTAAACGATAAAGGACTAGCATGGTTCTTTAATATAAGTGATTCTGAGCTATTCGAGTGGATAGATAAATATGAGGGATTCAGGAACGCTATTATTAATGCTATGAATGATCAGGAAGAATACTTGATTAATAAGGAGAAGGAAAAAGAAAAGCGGAGGCAGTACAGAAAACTACCGCATATCAGGAAACAAGCCAATGAATATTTGAAGGATAAAGTCAAGAATGACATACATACAAGAATAAGATTCAATATTTCTAGCCTGATTAGATCAAGGATAAAGGGAAATAACAAAGAAGGTGTATTTAGGCATCTTGGATACACGGTTAAGGATTTAATACAACATCTTGAAATGCAATTCAAAGAAGGAATGACATGGGATAATTACGGAAAAGTGTGGCACATTGATCATAAAAAGCCTGACAGTTGGTTTAATTATCAGAACCAAGAGGATGATGAATTTAAGGCTTGTTGGTCACTAGAGAATCTGCAACCGTTATTTGCTATAGATAATCTCAGGAAGGGGAATAGATATGTCGGCTGAAAAAGGTAATCAATATGCAGTAGGAAACCCTGGTGGAGGTCGCAAGAGTGAGTATAAAGAAGAGTTTGCCAAACTTGCATATAATTACTGCTTATTGGGCGCTACCGATGTCGACCTAGCAACCTATTTTGAGGTTACCGAACAAACAGTTAATAATTGGAAGATGGCTCACAAAGAGTTTAATTTAGCCCTGAAAAATGGGAAGGAAATTGCTGATGCTGAGATAGCATCAAAACTGTATCATAGAGCTTCAGGATATAGCCATCCTGAAGATAAAATCTTCATACATGATGGTGAGCCTGTCATTGTGCCAACTACTAAGCATTATCCCCCTGATGCAACTTCTGCAATCTTCTGGTTAAAAAACAGGCAACCTGCTAAATGGAGAGATACCCAAAACATAGAGGTATCCGGTGCAAACGGTGGACCCTTGCTGACTCAAAATATTGTAGCTCTAGAAGACTCGGACCTTAAACAGCTGTTAGAAATCATGGAGCGCAATCAGATTCAGGGTGAAATAGTAGATATTGAATCGTCTGAATAACCATGGTTATGTCCTTGAGTCGTGGACTTTTATCAATTAGAGGTCACTAGTTGAGCATGAAACCCTGGAAACCGCCTATAGGTTGATTCTGAATGTGCCAGAATCCCATTGTGTCACATTCGCATAAATAAAGTTAACACCTCATTCGCTTGGGGTGTTTTTATTATGCCGAAAAATAGTAAGGTGTTGATGGTTTATTTATTACGTTTATAAGTTCATTGACAATAAAAATGAGATTGTGTACATCGGCAGAACTAATGATATTGATAAACGAATGGAAAACGGTCACTTCTCCAAACAGGGCCACTTGCCTAGAAAGTGCTACATGGATACAAATAGGATAGAGTATGCCAAGTTCGGAACCGATGCCACGATGAGGATATATGAAATATACCTAATAGGGGTCAATAATCCACCTTATAACCATCAGTTTAATCATAAGAAGGAAGAAATGGACTTATTATTAGTTGAGCCTAATTGGATTGAATATAAGATCACCAGAAAGATGAGGGCATCAATCAAGGAAGAAGAACTCGGAGAATACGAGGTAATACGTTCAGAAGATAAGGAACAGGATGATAGTATGTATGATGCCGAACAGGATAGATACGACATAGAGAGTTGGCACATGTGCTTTGCTGCCCTTGGTGGTGGGCTGTAATAGCTTGTACCCTTGGCCCTCACAAAATAAAATGAATCATTCTTTAGTAGAGAGAGCGCAAAAAAGTAGTAGTGCTGCTGGGGGTGGGGTGGGGTAGTGGTGGTATGGTGGTTGTAGTGCCAGGTGGTGGTTGTTAGGAAATTAGGTGGGGGGGACCCCCTTGTTCGAGGTCGCTCGTACCTATGTATATACCTCCTAACAACTAAAATATATTTTTACTGCAAAAAATATTAAGACAACATCCCTCTCATCCTACAAAAACTCCTTCTTCATCAAAGGTGTTTTCTTTTATCACAAATGAAAAGCAAAGTTGAAAATATTTTATATTTTTTTTACAGAAAGAGGTATTATTGTGGACATCAAAACTAAACTCATCGAGCAACTAACATTCTTAGAGGAAATACAATCTCTTGCCAAAAGAGACAATAGGCTAAAAACAGCAGTAAGGACATCAGAGGTAATACTCAACTACCTCCTAGCGATTGATATGCTGGATGAAGATGAAGACGACGATTGCGACTACATATGCGAAGAGTGTATGGAGAGGGCAATGGAAGAGAGCTTAATTAACGACATAGCTAGTGCATCTGATTTACCTGTTGAGTTGGTTAAAAGGGTGTTAGATGGGCAGAGTGAAGTGTTGGGGATGGACGATTAAAATCCTTTTGAGTTGATATTCGTCCCTAGACCCAATGGAATACAGAATAAGAGGGGCAACCACTTTTAAAAATGGTTGTTTTTTCTTTTATATGTCCATTTTGCTTTGATTTGCTCAATATTTCGTGGCAGTTTGTTAGTTCGTGTGGCGAACCTATAAGGCTTTATTAGTTCACCACGCGAACCTATGGAGGTAAAAAAGTATGGGAAAAATACTAGTAGATGATGAAACTGGCGAGAAGATTACAGAGTTGCACCCAGGCGACAAAATCGTTAGAGGGAAGACTGTTGAATTTCTCAATTCTACTCAAGAATGGAAGATTGAGCATTTTTATAAGGGCAATCTTGAAGAAATTAAACGATGGATGAAGGATTTATCCCCTAATGAAAAGGCCATCTTGTTTACAATAAGTCCATATGTTGGATACGAGGATTGTTGCTTGAAGCATCAAAATGGCAATATGGTTACATTTGAGCATATTGTTGAGCTCTCCCGTTTGGGTAGAGGTACGGCATCGGAGGTTATAAACAGCCTCATTGCTAAGGATATTTTATACAAAGGAAAGAATGGCAAAGAACGCCAATACTTTGTTAATCCTTGGTTGTTTTGTAAGGGTAATAGGGTTAACAGAGTGCTGAAAACTATGTTTAGGAATTATCGAATCAGAGTTGTAAATAGGCAATGGAAAGATTTAAAGGATTGATTTTATGAAGGGCGGATTACAGAAATAGACTTAATAAAAAAAGAGTATGCGGAAAGCTTTTGCGAAAATAATGGTTATAAGTATGTGTTCACAACGCAAAAGGAAATGAATAAAAACGGACGTTATAGAAAGTTTTTGAAAAATCTAAAAAAGGAGTACTAATTATGCGCATATACTTTGACTGCGAATTTACAGGACTCCATAAAAAAACAACGCTTATTAGCATTGGATTAATCAGTGAAGATGGCAGAACATTTTATGCCGAATTAACTGATTACGATGAATTGCAAATAGATAAATGGTTGCAGGAAAATGTCCTGAACAACCTTTATTTAGAGACAGGCGACAACCAACCAAAGACTTATGATAACTGTAGCATAAAAGAATCAAAAAGCTATGTTGCTGATGAGTTGGTGGAATGGTTATCTCAATTTGATTCAGTTGAAATGTGGTCGGATTGTCTAGCTTATGATTGGGTGTTATTCAATGATTTGTTTGGTCATGCCTTCAATATTCCTAAGAATGTCTACTATATTCCATTTGATATTTGTACTCTGTTTAAGATTAAGGGTATTGACCCTGACATTAGCAGGGAGGGGTTCGCAGGGATTGATGGGCAGAAGCACAATGCACTTCATGATGCCAAGGTTATCAAGGCTTGTTACGAGAAGCTGATGAATCCTTAATTCCTCCCCTCATTAACTCCTTCTTCCTAACCCAAAACCCCATGATTTCAGCGAAAAAAGCTCGTCCTACGTTGTAGACATGCAACTTACTTTTAAACTAGAAGGAAAACGTCATAATTAACGTTTAGCATAAAGTTTAAGGCAAGCCTAAATCTAGGAGGTAATAACGATGAATTTTATTGAAGTACATAAGGCTGCCACTAGTGCGGCTACCGGAAAGAATGTCAATGTTCGAGAAGTAAATAAGCTAACATTGCAGGTGTTCGGGACATCTACAACGCATGAGATTGATTTCTACGGTTCACTTAATGGAGAGGACTTTGCTCCAATGGAAGGGTTGAAGGTTGGAGATACGACAATCTCGGCTAGTCAAACGGTTGGCATAGATGAATTGTGGGAGTTCGATGTCACAATGATCGTGTCATTCAGGGCTGTATTGACTAGTATTAGCGATGGTAATGTGTCTATTGTTGCGACAACAAGCAAGTAAGGAGGGAGCAAATTGAGAAAAACATATAAGACAAATGCGAGCGGGCAGATAGAAACGGTAGTAGTTGGGAGTTTAGCGAAGGAACCTTTTAGTGGTTCTGTGAACAAAGAACATACATTCACTCAATCAATGAATGGATTTTCTATATCAAATGATGGTCAATCTTCTCTAACTTTTACAATTGGAACCGACACTTATACAGTTTTGGCAGGAGAAGTTTTATCTCTCTTATTTTCTCCATTTACACAGGTGGTAGTGACAACAACTGTAGCTTATAGGGCTTGGGGGTTGATGTAGGATGGGGTTGGACAAAAATGCGATAGCAGAACTTAATGCGTATAAAGCGGAAAATGTGACGGTAAATATTGTTAAATTTGGTGCGGTAGGTAATGCGAATTACTACAACTCGTTAGATAACAAGTATTATGTTGATTCTGGTTATACGACATTAGCCCACGATGACACACAAGCGTTTATTGATGCGATCAATTACGCTAAAACACACGGTGGTAGAGTAATTACACCTAAAGGTAGTTTTTGGGTAAGTAGTGGTAAACTGCCTTTATATGAAGGACTGGCCTTACATGGAATTTCATCTGGTTGGTATTATCCAACAGATAGTAATTTTTCCAGCATTCGATACACTGGAACAGACTATTTATTTGATAGCAGCACGGTTGCAGGAACTATCGGATACCCTGACTTCCAAAAATTTGCCTTTGTTTCCAATATAGGAGCAGGAGGCATGTTATCTTGGAATAAAGGCGTACAATTCATTGAGGACACTGGTAATAAAACACTTCTAAGACTAAAAATGAGTGATGTGTTAGGGGTTAAAAGGGTTGCTAGCAGTGGGGCATTGGAGGGACTTGGCAATAGTTTTATTGAGGGTGTCGGCATAATGAACTCAGACCTTGACAGATGTATTATTAAAGGTTGGGACTTAGCCCTAAATATGCCACAATGCGATATAAACGAGTTTAATCATTGTCTTTTTACTGAAAATGCCCAATTATTCAAGTTGGATAGTGTCAATTCATGGGGAACTCAAAACAAATTCAATTTTTGTGATTTTGAAGTTAGGCGAAATTGGACAAGTGATTACCAAATCGTTGATTATAGCAAATACACTGAATATAATAGTTGCTATTTCCAACAGGGCGTGTGCAACTACCCTGTAACAAACCCAACACCCACTCATCCAACATACAATAAAATCAAAGGTTGGTTTTCCAGTGATAAAGGCGAAAAAAACTTAATCGCTTGTCGTTTCGATTTTTACGATGGTTTCTTTGTTGAATCGCTTTTCAATATCAAGAAAACAGCAGGAATGAATCTTATAGGTTGTTGGAACGGTTATACTGGTTATTACAACAATGTAAGCCAAAAGGTAATTGTCGAAGCTCAGAATATTTCTGATGGTACTGATGCTAATGTTACATTAAATTATGGGTTTATTAATCTCATTGGTTGCAATAGTTATTTTATTTCCCATTTTGACCTTGAGGATAAACAAATTGAACTAGTTGGCAGAAAAAGAATTGATACATTAAATCAAGGTAAATTGCTAAACTCAAATATATTCTATGATCGAAATATGGCTTTTAGTGGTTTAGACCAAGCAAACACCGTGACACTGGTGAACGATACTAAATCAACTAGGAAACAAGTGTTTTTGCTTGCAGCTTCTACATCGAGTGGCTCGGCTTGTTTGGGTAAATTCAACTTAAATATGGTCATTGGACAAAATAGCATTGTTAGGAAAAACCAGACCTATGATATTAGGGTAAGACTTAGGGTTGAAACCGCATTATCCGACCCTGTACCTTGTATTAGAATCGGTAGGTGGAACTCGGCTAGAGTTTTCCAAAATAATATAGTTGATAAAACACTTACCAACGTACAACAAAGTACGGATTACAAGGATTATTTTGTAACCGTTGATACTAGTGCCTTTGCAGATGGAGAGATATTTCAAGTATTAGTTTTCTATAAAGGCACTGCCAACGATGCAACCAAAAAGGCATACGTCGAAGAAGTTGAAATTTACAACACAACGCCGAAGGTTTATTTGTAATTCGTATTTGACCCATAACGCGACATAAATACCTTCGCTAAAGATACAACTAGTCAAATCCACAGGAGGACAACCCATGGGAGAAAATAGAGCGTGTAAATGCTTTATCGAAATAGAACCTAATATTCGAGTTAACTGCGCAACCTGCAAACGATGGAACTATGATTTAGGTCGATGCAGGGATGAAGAGATTGTGGTAGAGAGTCAAGGTCCTGAATCGAAAGTTGGTTGGTGTGATTGGTAATAAGGAGTGAAACCTATGGCAGAGCAAAAAGTTAAAAAGGAACCAAAAAAAGCTGCTGCCAAGCCAAAGGTAGAAAAGCCAAAAGCAGAAGAGCAACCTAAGCAGAAGAAAATGACTCAAGCCCAATTGGCTGCCTATTATGAGCAATTAAAGCAGGAAGCGGCTAGGAGGGATGATGAGTACTTCCTCAAGTACAACGTTAAGATCGTCAACAAAGAAGGAGATCAAATACCCTTTGTTCTCAATAACACTCAAAAGAGAATTGAGGCAAAGATAAAAGAACTTGAGTCTCAGGGAATACCGGTCAGGATTATTATATTGAAGTATCGCCAAGGTGGCATTTCAACATATGTTCAGGCTAAATACCTCTGTAGGACGGTAAAGAATAAAAACAGAAGTGCTCTTGTAGTCGCCCATCGTGATGATAGCACGAATGCCATTTTTGAAAAGAGTAAGTATATATACAAATATTTACCGCCTCAAATTCAGCCATTGCAACAAGCGTCTAACGCAAGAGAGTTGATATTCGATAAGCCTCCTCACTATAAAGGAAAAATGGAAGGCTTAAACAGTAGGATAAAAGTCCAAACAGCAGGTAGTGAAGATATTGGACGTTCTGATACTAACTTTTATGTTCACTTATCAGAGTTTGCCTTTTATAAGGGAAACCCGAAGAAAAGCTTAACCGGTATTCTCCAATCAGTCCCTAAAGTACCTGGAACAATAGTAGTGATAGAAAGCACCGGCAATGGAATGAACGACTTCAAGGACCTGTGGGATGCAGCGGAGGCCGGTGAAAATCAATGGATTCCAATGTTCTTTGCATGGCACGACGACCCATTAAACGTAATGCCCTGCACAAAAGAAGAACTAGCCGAAATAATGTCCTCACTAGATGAAGAAAATTCTAAGTATATCAAGGAGATAACTGAATTATTTAACCTTACTCCTGAGCAGATAAAGTGGTATATCTGGATGGCGAAGAATGACTGTAACGGCGATTGGGATATGATGAAACAAGAAAATCCTGGTTTTCCAGCCGAAAGTTTCCTTTCTACAGGCCGTCCTGTGTTTAACGTAAAGCAAATCTCAATGAGAATTGAACAACTCAAAAAGCAATATAAATTGAAACCTCCCAAACGAGGTTCTTTTTTATTTGAATGGAACGACCCTGAGACCAAAGACAAAATCAAAGACAGCTCAATTAGATTTGCTGAAGGTCTTGGAGATTTTATTTACATCTATGAGGAACCAAAGGCAGGACATCCTTATGTTGCCGGCGGTGATACGAGCGGTGAAGGGAGTGATTCCTTCGCTAGTACAGTTCTTGATAACTCCAACGGTAAGCGCGTAGCAACCCTACACGGCGACTTAGGAGCGGACCCGTACGCTCATCAAATGTATTGCTTAGGTCGGTATTACAACAATGCACTTATCTCAATAGAAGTCAACTTCGATTTATATCCCGTGCTTGAACTAGCTCGTCTTAATTACCCAAGACAATATAGGCGAGAATTACTAGATGAAGTTGGTCACAGGAAACAATACAAGGACGGTTACAAGACCGATGGCAACACTAGACCGTATATGATTAGCTTGGAAATAGTCTTGATAAAGGAAAACATCGACCTGTTTACTCATATTGGGATGCTCCAGGAATGTTTAACCTTTGTTAAGGACAAAAACGGCAGACCTGATGCAGAGTCGGGTAAACATGACGATATTCTAATGTCGGATATGATCGCTAACGCAAGCAGAACCCAACAGCGATTCACAGTCGAACGCAACGCTCAATTCGAGCTACCTCCCAATATGAGCGAAGAAGAGAAGGCGAGAGTCAAGGCTAATATTGAGTTTAGCGATAAGTATGTGGAGATGGCTAAGTATCGGAGGAAGAAGTAGAACACCGAATAAGAAGGAGAGTGTCTAATGCAGGAGATAAGATGCAAGCAGTGTAATAAGATGTTTGGCAAAATATTTAACCCTACTGCAATTGCGATAGAGGATAGAGAAATCGTTGAAAGGATAGA
>Ga0209728_1001548_pt1 | contig 13671 bp, 12 predicted proteins | sample RifGroD1_FD_183997 | JGI IMG/M metagenome (GOLD analysis project Ga0209728, IMG submission 183997) | Groundwater microbial communities from Rifle, Colorado, USA - Groundwater D1 (SPAdes) (version 2) | ecosystem: Environmental > Aquatic > Deep subsurface > Groundwater | place: Rifle, Colorado... | reverse complement strand
CTTATATCTTGTTTGAAGATTTTATCGAATTCCCTTATTTGCCTGAAGGATATAATTATGATGTAAGTTGGACAATGAGAAATGGTAATACTGATATTGAAAAATATCTTGATAAGAATAAAAGTTTCAATGAGTTAAGCAAAGATATTTTTAATAATGCGGTTAGTGTATTGGAATGGGCAGAGGGATTGGATGAGTTTAAGAAAGATGGAGGAATAAATTAATGGCTTATGAGAATGTTAATTTATGGTTTGCAAAATTAGAAAATGGGGATATTGTAACGATTGATGAAGTGGATAAAGATAATAAAAGCGAATATTTTTGTCCTATGTGCGGATCTGGATTGATTCCTAAAGCAATTAAAGAAGACGCTCAAGTTACTTCTCATTTTGCACACATTGATAAGAGCAAATGTAGTCAAGAGGGGATGGTACATTTTTGGTTCAAGAATAAATTACTATCCAAAGGAGATAGGTTTATTGTAAAAACTGATATAGATAATATATACATATGTGATGAAATATTGGTCGAGAAATCTTATACTATTGGAGATAAATTATATAAACCGGATGTGACTATTATTACAGAGTGTGGATCTACTGTTTATTTTGAAATGAATTATAGCAACAAGAAAAAGATCGAAGATTATATTGACATATGGATGGAGCTAGGGAATCCTGTGGTTGAGGTAGACGTAAAAGAATTAATGAATTGGAATAAGGGGATACTGCCTGAGTTCAAAGCTCTATTTTATAAAGGTAAGTGTTTTAATGTTAAGAAAAATAACCCATACTATAATACTATAGGTAAATATAAAGAGAAAATTTATAGAGACAATGATTGTAATGATGAACTTAAGGAGAGAATTAAAAAACTAGATTGGTTTTGGATTGATGTTAATAAATATACTAAAAGAGAAGTTGATATTGATTATATGGTAGATTTAATTGATATTGTAGAAGACCAAGACAGAGAGATCATCCAAGAAATATTAAATAAACCAAAATGTATTGATCTGCTTGAAAAGTATGTAAATAAAAAAGTAGAAGATATTTACAAAATTGTTTCTATAAATGCAGAGACTAAATTAGGATGTGAATATGAACAATATATTGAAAAATCTATAGGCAATCACCGCTATACCCCTAAAACGAGATTTGGTAATATTAGAGTAAAAGATATTTCAGATAATTGTTTTTGTTCATATGATGTTGTTAGGTATAGTAAAGATTATATTATTGATGCTTGTAATACATATATCGAAAAGGTTATTTTGTATAATATAATAAAAGAAAATATAGATTCATACAATACCAACGCAGACTTCATTAATCATACTATTTTAGAAAATAATATCTTTAAAACGTATATAGATAATTTGTCAATAGATAAATGTAAAAATTATAAAATAGTTCTTGATGTGAAGAAAATGAATTTAAATTTACGTAAATTAGAATATTTTGATCTAAATACATTTTATATTACTTTTAAATTAAATTATAGGTATGATTATAATAATGTTGCAGACGAATTCTATATGGAGATAAAATTTAATTCAGATATCAATAATGTTTGTAATTTAATGATAGAAAAATTTAATAATTATTTTAAAAATTTATCTCCTTTGAATAGTATTCCAAAATTAGATAAATTATCAGATGAATTACAAACAAGATTTAAAGATTATAATGTTAAAATTCATGGAACAGTAATGTTTGAAGATATTTATGAAATACATGTATCTATAAATAATAGTTATTTAAGAAATTCTTATTATATTTCTAATAAAGGGATAATTTCAAATGTTGGAATTATGACTACCTCTAGAGGGAAAGAGATGGTTTTAGAAACAAATGATGTATCTGAGATTAGAAAGTATTTATATAGAGAAACAAACAGTAATATTATGAAAGAAGCTTCGTCTACATGTATTGAATGTAATTCTAAATTTACATTAGAACTTGGTGAGATTAGATTTTTTAATCTAAAAGGTTTTGATCGTCCTTCTAGATGTAAACCATGCAGAGAAATAAGGAAAGCAAATAAAATTGGAGGTGGTATTATTGGCTAAGAAAATTGACCTATTTTACATACTAAAACTAAATGTTAGTACAATTTTAGACAATAAAAGTAATATAACCACTACATTTGAAGATGCTAAGAAACATGGATGGGTAGTCACTATCGGAGATAATCAAGTTCTTAAATTTATTAGAGATATTAAGTGTATAGACTTTGATAAGCAAAGAGTAAAAATCGCTGAATTGTATAAGGCACGTAATATCCTAAAATCTAAACCTAAATCACAAGAAAACAGTTTACAAATTAATGAATATCAAAAACAAATAGATGATATTTTATATATTCCAGATGTGGTGTCTGTTCACGCAGATACCACTAAGAAAGATTATAATAAAATTACTAAAAATAAGTTCACAGTGAATGGAGTCATATATAAAAGACTATGTGCTGGAGCTGGTCAATTAAGACGTAATACCGTATTATTTGTAGTAGAAAAACTTCATTCACAACTTGAAAAAATAATGTATTGTGGATTGAATTCTAAGAAAATTGGTAAGATTAATTTGGCAAAATTTTCTGCATATTTTAGTTTGTACTCGTCATCTACAAATTTAATTTCTACACCTAGAGTATGTGTAGTTAAAGATTATGATTTAGAATTAAAAGATCAGAAAATAGATTGGATTTATCAAAAAGAAGATGGAGAAAGAGATATTAAACATAGGACAATGGATGTTGTTCAGAATGTATGGGATGGTTCTGGCATAATATCAAAAGAAATGGCAGATAGATGGAACGAAGATTTAGGAATTACAGAATATTCTCCATCTGCTTATATTATTAGATCGGCATGGATTAAGGGACTTTGCGTGGTCTTCGATTGGAAAAGATTTGCAAAAGAAGTGGCAAAGAAAGAATATATCATTGACGCATGGGGCCATGAAAAATATATTAAGGATATTGATGTAATTTTAACAACATCACAATTCAAAATGTGGAAGAAATATAGTAGTTGGGAAGAATATATTGAATTTCATACTGAATATAACCATGTATGGGGTTGTAGTAGAGTAAATAAGGAGAAAGATAATTATCTAACTTCCTTAAATTACCAATACATCCAATCTAACTTCTTTTCTACTGAAAGCATTAAAAAATTAGCTGACTTTTCTATTGATTGGGTAAAAAAAGTTTGTACATATGATAGAATTTATGTATTACTATATTTATTAGGATACCATGAAAGTGATAAAAAGTTAAGTAAAATTGAACAAAGTGCAAGTATGGATATAGCAAAAGCATTAATGTATAATGAAGAAATACTAAATGATACATATGTTAAGAGTAGGATTTATAAATCTATTGAGAATAAGATTAATCAGATTAAGATTGGAAAACCTATGGTAGAAGGATCTTACGAATTTGCGATTGTAGATCCCTATATGTTCTGTGAATATGTATTTGGATTGCCACCAATTGGTTTGCTTAAAGAAAATCAATTATGGAATCATAGATGGGTTACTAAAGAATCAAAAGAAGTTGCAGTAATGAGAAGTCCTTTAGTATCTCCTCATGAAAATCAAGTAATGCAAGTTTATTCAGATGAAAAGTGTAAAGATTGGTTTTCTACAATTCCTAGTGGTGTAATTCTTAACGCATGGGATACTGCGTTAATGAGAGCAAGTGACGCAGATGTTGACGGGGATTTATTGCTAACTTCCGACAATATATACCTTGTTTCGTCAATAGATAGAACTCTAAATACTCTTACTTATGAGAAATCAACAACTAAAGAGCAGAATATTTCATATGGGAATTTGGCAAAAATGGATACAAAGAGTTTCAATACTAAAATTGGGTTTATTACTAATTTAGCAACATCATTTATGTGTTTGAGAGAACAATATGCAATAGATAGTAAGGAGTATATAGAATTAACAAAAAGAATTGATCTTTTACGATTTCATCAGGGGTCAGCCATTGATGCAGGAAAAGGAAATTTATATATTCCAACTCCTAAACATTGGTCAAAAAGAGAAAAGATAAACTATGAAACAGATTCCGAAGAAGAAAAACAAAGAAAATATTTTATAAATAAACTTGTAGCAGACAAGAAAAGTTACTTCATGGTTTATATCTATCCTGCTCTCATGAAGGCTTACACACAGCATATAGGAAGTTCTAAGCGTATTTGTAGGGCAATGTTTGGATGTAGGTTAGATGCTATACTGAGCAATAAAAACAAGTCAGATAGAGAGAAAAAGTTTGTAAAAAATTATTATAGATATTTACCAGTATCTACAAATAAGTCAATTATGAATGAACTTTGCAGATACGTTGAGAATGTAGATTTCGATATTAAATATGAAAAGGATGAAAGCATTTTTGACTACACAATACTAATGAATAAGGACATATTAATAAATCAGCAAAGTTTAGTTTATCAGAAGGTATTAAATGTATTAAAGAAATATCATAGTATCTATGAATTAAATACTCATGAAAGAAAATATATTGAAGAAGATTATGAAAATGAATCTGATAGTGATGAAGAAGAAAAAGATAAGTTTTCAATATTGTTTGGAGAGATAGAGAAGGAGCTATTTAATGTATGCTCCAATAAATTAGAATTATGCAATAATATAGTTCATATTATGTATAATGAATTTAAAAATAAATCTAAAGCAATCCTATGGAATATATGTGGTAATGAAATAATATCTAATCTTAAAGAAAAGAGCAACAAAGCTTATTTTCCAATTGAAACAACTAGTACAGACATGGATAGCGTGGAATATTTGGGAAAATACTATAAATTACAGGAGGTAGAAATTTGATAATATTTGACGAGAAAAAATACGCAGAGAATTTAATAAAAAATGGGTATAAAAACGAAAAATATATAGTAATGGATAATATTATTTTAGTTAAATATTGGAAGAGTATTGGTTTATCAGAAGATGAAATTAAGAACAAGTTAAGAATATTTATGGTTAAATTTCAAGAGTTGTTCAATGATAATATAATAAAATATAAGTTAAATTCTGCTATGAAAGTTGGTATGAAATATGACTTATTAACTGATATATGTGTAGGAATTACAAATAAAGAAATTGAACAGATAAAAACTTTGGAAACTATAGAATTGCAAAGAATGATGTTTATACTTCTTACTGTATGGAGATTTAAAGGAAGTCCTAAGAGATTTAGAATTAATAACACAGATTTAATGAATTTATCTGGTGTGAAGTTAAACAGTAATACATTTTGGGATTACATACACCAAATAACTAAGACTAACTTACTAAGTATGGTTGAATATAGGAATAAATCCTATTATCAGATCAACATTGAGGAAAATTGGGAGATAGTTTTACATATAAATAAATTTGACAATGTGATTGATTATTATATGAGTATTATAGAACCTGAAAAATATATGTTTTGTGATAAATGTGGTGTTCCTTTTTTACCTACGGGTAATAATCAAAAATATTGTAAAATTTGTTGGGAAGAAAGAAATAGGGAATTATGGAGAGAAAATAAAAGAAAACACAGAAATGTCCAAGTTTAGATATGTCTGAAAACTAGCTTGTAGCAAGGGTTTCACAGCACGTTAAACAAAACGTATTAGTAATGGTAGAGAAATAACACATATCTCTACAAACCTTGATATATAAGTGTTTTGGTCGATAGCACTTATATAAAATATTTCAATATGAAAACAACAAAACTCCAAACTAAAAGGAGCATCAATAACAAAACATTGGAAAAAATCACAAAAGAAGAAGCAAAATATCTAATCCAAAAAAACATCATCCATCAAAAACATGGAAATTATGGAGAATCCCTAGTCGTAATAGGAAAGTTCAGTAGTGGTAGACGTAAACAACGCTATTGTACCCCACCTGTATACAATCTACTCTTAAAACTGAAGAAAAAAGATAGATTAGAGCAATATTTCAATCTAAATAACACTATATTCTCTCAAAATTATAGATTAACAGGTATTAATAGTATCTATTATATCTTTGATTATGCAGTATTTGAGGATGAATCAAGAACTAAATTAAAATATCTAATAGAGTTTTACAATGGTGATTATTATGACAAATTTAAAGTTGATTCTTGTAGTAATAATGGTATTAAGTTGCTAAGAATTAAGTATGATGAATTTGTTAATATTGAGGAAGTTGTAAATAGTGTAAGTGTCTTATGATACTAAGTAGTAAAATAAACAGCAAAGGATCTGGTTTATATTGCCCGATAAACCATATGTAAATTCTGATCATCAACAATATATAGACTCCTGTGTACTGATGGATCATCCAAAAGAAGTTTTTGAAAAATTTGATCATATCTTTCTTAGTGGTTATGTAGCAGGAGAGATGGATAATTTAAGGAAGAATGGTAAAACAGAAGAAACAAAATTTCAGGCCAGACGAGCATGTAGATATATAGACGATAATGAGGACAAAATTACATATCTTATTCGTGAGACTGATTATGATCTTCCTGAAGACTTTGATAAAGATAATATGGATAATAAGATCATCTCTATATTATATAAGATGTGGAAAAATGATAATACATTTATTGCTTATAGTAACGATATTTTGTTTAGACAGAAGTGTAAAGATTTAGGGATTCCTTATAGTAAGTTTGGTGATAAAGACAATACCAGTAATAATTCCTATCTTGGATACAAAGAAATTACATTGTCTGAATATGAATTAGCAACATTCTATGAGTGCAAAACTAATAATTGGAATATATTATTAAATGAATATCTTCTAATTAAAGATGGCAATGGAACTGTTGTTGATAAATTAAAATGGACAGAAAAAGGTTTTAAATCATTGTCCTATAAAAATACTGAAAGTAGATATGTAGGAAAAGTAAAACCAAGGAATTTACAACAAGAATTGTATATGGATATGCTTCAGGATAAAGAATCTAAAGTAAAAATAGCACAAGGTTCTTACGGAGTAGGTAAAGATTTTTTAGCATTAGCAAACTTTTTAACTATGATTGATAAGGGAACCTATGACAAAATTATATGGATAAGAAATAATATAGAGGTTGATGGAACAAAACCATTAGGATTTTTGCCAGGAACTATGACTGAAAAATTATCTGTGTATGCTGATATAATTAGCGACTTTATGGGAGATAAAATTAGTTTTGAAATGTTGCTTAATAATGGAAAAGTAGAATTAATTCATCCAGGATTTCTAAGAGGTAGAGATTTAAGAAATAGCATTATCTATTGTACAGAGGCACAAAATATGTCGGATTCTTTGGTTAAATTAATTGTAAGTAGAGTATCTGAAGGAAGTATTGTGTTTTTCAATGGAGATGTTAAGCAAATAGATGATAAAATATTCAAAAGAAATAATGGATTATCATTAATGATAGACAGATTTAAAGGTCATCCAATGTTTGGATATGTTTATCTTGATAAATGTGAGCGTAGTGAAATTGCTCAAATGGCAAGTTTATTAGATTAGTGATTTTTGGGGATATATCATGTCGTGAGACACATCTCTATCCCTCTTTTTATTAAATTAAAGGAGGATAGGAATAGTTGTTAGTAGAAGAATTTATAGAAATTAAAATCGGTAATAATGTCAAACATTATGAATCCTTAGAATATCAAATACCAAAATATAAAGACGGTAGAAATAGGATGTCTGTAAAAAGAGGAACTAAAATCATTGTTAAAATAAAAGATATTCCTCGTAATACAGATATTCATATTCCAGTTAAATGTGATTATTGTGGAGAAGACTATAACCCTAAAATAGTAGATTATTATAATGGACATAAAACCATTGATAAAGACTCCTGTAATGATTGTAAGCATATAAAAATTCAAGAAGTGCTTATGTTTAAGTATGGTACGACAAGTTTAAAGACAAGGAGTGAAATTGAAGGATTTAAAATTGGACGTAATAAAAAAGATGGAGAAGAAGTTTATAATAATTTTATCATAAGGGGATACATTCCACAATTTGCTCCAGATGATTATAAAGGTTGTGAGGAAAAATTACCATATATCTGTCCTAAACATAAGGAAAAGGGAATATTATATATTTCCTATGCTAGTTTTCTTAATAATAATAGTGGATGTATCCATTGTGCATATGAAATAAATAATGAAGCAAAAAGATATTCGGTTGATTATGTTGATGAATCTTTTACAAATAAAAATTATACATTACATTCTAAGAATTATACTAATGTTGATAATGAATTAGAATATACATGTAATTATCATCCAGAAGAAGGAATACAGAAAACAACATTTTGGCACGTATTAACATCTACCAACAATTGTAAAATATGTAGATATAATATGCAAAGTGGTGAACTACATTATAATTGGCAAGGTGGTATATCTAGTGAAAGAGACTTATTAAAACATAAAGCAGAAAATGAAACATGGAGAAAAACTGTTTATGCAAAAGATAATTATACATGCCAAGTTTGTGGTAAAACTCATTGTACATTAAATGCACATCATATTTTTAATTGGTCTAGTTATCCTGATTTAAGATACGAAATAAATAATGGAATAACATTATGCGAGGAATGTCATGCAATATCTAAATTAGGATCTTTCCACAATGTATATGGTACTCACAATAATACCAAGGAACAGTTAGATGAATACATACAAAGATATAAAAGTTGTGAATTTGATGAAATACGTAAAAGAAATATAGTTAATAAATAATATAGTTAATAAATAATATATTTATACACCTCCGGACTGTTTCTCTGTGTGGTGTTAGGAATAGTATGTCTCACTATTTTCTATTTTAAATATCAATTCAAGGAGGTAAGATTATTATAATGGATTTTGGTTAGTGTAAAAACATAATCATAAAATAAATATTACAAATATAATTTTAAAATAACAAATCAATAACTAACAATAAAACACAGGTCTGGCATCAAAGATGTGCAGATACTATTAAAGAAATAAAGGGGATTAAAATAAATGAACAAGCAACAACTCGTAGCAGAATTAAGTATTAAATCGGAGATCACAAAAAAGGAAGCTGAGAAGCATGTTACAAATCTATTTGATATTATCATGGAAACTGTAGCTATTGGCGAAGATGTAAAAGTAGTTGGTTTTGGAAAATTCGAGAAGAAAGAAACAAAAGGTCGCGAAGGAGTATCTAAACTTCAAGGCGTTGAAAAACCATGGAAAACTGAGGACTCTTTCAAACCATATTTTGATCCGTCTAAGGCTTTTGAAGATAAAGTAAAAGCGTAAGAAACAACAATAATTTTGTGCTACTACAGTAAGTCCTTATATTTAAAAGATATCTTTAGATATAGGGCAAAAGTAGCACATTAAATGCCACTGTAGCTCAATTGGTAGAGCAACTGACCTGTAATCAGTATGTTGAGGGTTCGAGTCCTTTCAGTGGCTCCATATAAAATTAGCGTAAGAAAAATTAAATATAATAATAAAGGGGAAATATATACACATGGCAAAATCAAAACTTACTGAAACAAAGAAAATTACACATAAACTTGCATCTGAAGGCGAATTAACTGTTGTAAATGGTTTAATTGTAGTTAATATTCCAGACGAAGGTGTAAAGAATCTTCATGAACTACTTAAGAATTTTTCAGGATGTTATGTTAAATTCAATTTTACAGAAGAAGCAATCGAAGATGTAATTGATGAGGGTAGCGAAGAAGATCCAGAAGAAGATGAATAATCCTATCAAATAAATGTTTATAAGGATATTAAAAATATGGATGGTGATTAATATGTTTGCCGAAGAAGAAAGAGATAAAACTTTAGGTGAGTCTGGCAGAGGTTAAACTAATCAGCACATATCAACTGAAGTAGAAACAGGTAGTCTACACCAACCTATAAATCAGGTAATGTATAATGGAGATACTGGGATACCATCCAGTCTAATGATCGTGCGACTGTTCATTAAGTTGGGTATATGAAGACACTAGTGTACTTTAACTAGCTATAATAATATAATTGATGGTCATTCAAAGATAATCTTCTAGTGAATTGACTTAAATACAATTATTGTGGTCTGATATCATAATAGTTACTCTCTCTCCTCTCCCTATTACATACTCATGAGAACAAATTTAAACTTCCCTCTACAAATTGTTGTGGTGATGATTTTTGGAAATTGCATAGCCAAAACAGCAACAATAAAAACTTATTTTAGGGTTTGATAAAATTAGGTCAACGCTAGTGCAATTGCGAACCTTCCCTAAAATCATGTGCATAAGTTATTAAGTCCTTGAAATACAGGCATTGCTCTGAAAAGAGTATGAGGTTTTTAGATGCACAAATTATTATTTTCCCCCTCATCACTCATTGTTTGTTCTCTATGGCGTTAATTACAGTTCATTTAAACTTTAGTGATAGAGACAAATGGCATACTACAATGAGATTGATGAAATATGAGTATGCCAAATTACAAATAAGGTGAGTTTATAGGGGTAGGCTCACCTTTATATCTTAAAATATTAGAGGTGATTTAAAAATGGATGAAATACTAACCGAAATTCTAAATGAACTCAAGCAAATAAAGGTATTACTAGCCCCACATGACTGTAGTGCTAGTAACGATTCTAAGACATACAAACTGACTCCCTATGAAAAGGAATGACAAAGAAAAAATAATAAATTGAAAGAAGGAAATAATAAATGTCTAATTCACAAAACACTAATTCAACAATTTCACTAAAAGAGTCTTTTCGCACACTTGTTTATATTGATAAAACTATTTCATCTCTTACTTCATATCTTTCTAATAAGAATAATTCTATTTCTGTACTCGAATCGCATCTTAAAGAAAAGTCTAATCCAGAAGCAAAAAATGAAGAACTTGACACAACTACCATTAAAGAATATCCAGATGCTTCAACAGTTAATATTATCAATCTTGTGAAAAATTTAATTTCAGAAAAGACAAAATTAGAAATTTCAGTAGAGGTAGCTAAAAGAAATATAGTAATTGAAACTAAGGATAATAAAAATCTTAGTTTAGATTCTGCTATATCAAATGCAAAACAATCTAGAAATTTAGCTAATGTATTAAATAGTCTTATCAATATAAAAACAGATGAGAAAAAGACGGTTGCTCAAGGATTTAAATTCAATATCAACGGGGAAGAAGTACCATATAGGTATGATGTAGTAATTACTAAAACAATTAATTTCGATAGAAATATTGTTAGTGATAATTATAAGGCATTATTAGAAAAAGCTGATAAACTTAGTATTTCTATTGAAAAAGCAATGATGGAAGAGATTGTAGAATATGAATTTCCGTATAGTATTCATGATTCAACTGCGGATATTGTTTGTAAGTATTTAGATACTTTATAATATTTAACCATGACAATTAATAAGGGGATTGCCTAACCACAGTCTCCTTATTAAACAACTAACCAGAAGCAAAGCAAGATATAGACTGATTTATCTACAACACATCTGAAATTAGATGTAAAATCTTATTTCAAAAACAAAACTCAAATAATGCAAGATTGTGTAGATTTATTTTACATAACTTATACATTTGAAACATGAATTATAAACAAGCAGGTTTTACTTAATAGTAAAAGAAGAATCGCTAATTCGCTTCACTAAACACAAAAATCATCATTCACAAATTCGATATATTACTTAATTTCATCATTATGCAAATACAATAATCGCTTTCGCTAATCGTACCATTCTTTGATTAAAATTAGAATTAAATTCTAAAATTTTATAGAAATATAAAATTGATATAATGGACATATAAAATTAGTCTCTTAGAGACAAGAAGAACAAATATTAATAATTATTCATAAAATAGTCTTATTTTGCAATGCTTTTTAGTTAGTATATATTTTAAATTATGTAGATACATTGAAGAAATACGAAAGTTATGACTCAATGTTGAAATAGTAGGAGAGTTATGTAAAGTTATTTTCCTGCAAGAATTCAAATAAGGTTACTGCAATTAATTTAGTGGTTGCCTTCATATCAGATAGGATGGTAATGATGTTGTAAAGACTAAATTCTATCTATCTAATGTGGAAGTAGTTTCATACACTGACTTCATCGAGGCGTTTATTTCAAGGTAAACGTTCTCTAATAATCTAAACTAAATAGGTTTTGCAAGTTATATCCTAAATAAAAAACTTGCATTTATTAATAATTATAATCAAAGAAAAACTGTATTTTAACGTATTCATAATAAATATAGAGGTATAGCAAAGTTGGTAATGCATCGGACTGTTAATCCGACATGCTCTGGTTCGAGTCCAGATATCTCTGCCAAATAGGGGTGTAGCCAAGTTGATTAAGGCACAGGGTTTTGATCCCTGTATGCGGTGGTTTGAACCCATCCACCCTTACCAATATTCTCTACAAGGAGGATTAAACAAAACAAAATGAAAGAAACTAATATTTATGATTCAATTAATGAAGATACACTATGCCCAGTATGCTTCAAAAATAGGTTCTGGTTAAAGTTTTATTGTGGTAAGACAATATTATGGTGTGCTGATTGTGGTTACTGGATTATAATTTAATTTACAAGAAATAAATAATTACAATAAACTATGAGGAGGAATAAATAATATGTTAGAACAAAATAAAGTTTATAATTTAGATTGCCTAGAAGGATTAAAATTATTAGATGATAATTCAATAGATAGTATAGTAACAGACCCACCATATAAGATGACTAAAAGAGGAAAGAGTTGTAGACCTAACTGGATGCCAAATAATATGGGTGAGAATGTTTTTGGAGATTTGCCTATTCCAGATACTTATACATGGATGAAGGAATGTTTTAGAGTTCTAAAAGATGAGAGTCATTTTTATACCTTTACAAGTATTAATGATATTCAAAATTTCTTAACCCAAGCAACGCTTTGTGGATTTAAGTTGCATAATATAATTTCCATGATAAAAGATACTGGTATGCCTAATAGATGGTATTATAAACAAACAGAATTGGTATTGTTTTTTAGAAAAGGTAAGGCAAAACCAATAAATGATTTTACAAGTAGAGATAATATTAAAGTAATAATGCCGAAACAAAAAGATGGGAAATTACATATCACACAAAAACCTTTAGATTTTATAGAAAAACTAATAACCAATAGTTCAACTGAAAATCAAATAATATTAGATCCGTTTATGGGTAGTGGTACTACTGCTGTTGCTTGTATTAATACTAATAGGAATTACATAGGCTTTGAAATGGATGAAAATTATTATAATATATGTCAGAAAAGATTAGAAGAAGCAAAAATAATAAATAATTAACTTTGAGGAGGATAATAAAATGACGGAAGCGAGAATTACTGATTCTAAGCAAATTGCATACTTAAATCTAAAAGGTGTTAATTTTTCTAGATTCATTAGAGAAGGAAATAAAAAGGTATTTATCTATGAAGATGGTAATCTAGTAGATAAATTAATATCAGATTTTTATAATTCAGATATTAGTAAATATATGGGATGCTATGAGAATATTAAGACTTTGATTTTTAGAACTTAATTTAAACTTTCACAAATTAAATTTTGTGACTATGAGGAGGAAAATAATGATAAACGATAATACAATTTTAGAGGTAATTGAGGACTACAAA
>Ga0209728_1001543_pt1 | contig 13740 bp, 27 predicted proteins | sample RifGroD1_FD_183997 | JGI IMG/M metagenome (GOLD analysis project Ga0209728, IMG submission 183997) | Groundwater microbial communities from Rifle, Colorado, USA - Groundwater D1 (SPAdes) (version 2) | ecosystem: Environmental > Aquatic > Deep subsurface > Groundwater | place: Rifle, Colorado... | reverse complement strand
AGGTGTAGTCTTGAAATGGCTTAATGTACTACTGGTAGTGTTGATGTTGGGAGTATTCACTACAGGTTGTGATGGTGGTGGAGATGATCCAAGTATGATAGATCAGAATGATCCTAATAGTATCTATAACAAGGAGCTTGATAGACTTAAGAACGCTCCACCCACTGATGTACCTACAACCCCAACAGTAACTCCTCCTAGTTCTAATAGGTCTGAGACGTTTACTAGTTACGGTGAAAGGAATGGTGGTAGGAAAGCTTGGAGGATTAATAAGAAAGGGCCTCAGTTCGGTAAGAGGATTAAGGTGGTCTTCAGTAATGGTCATACAGTTATGGTGAATGATACATCTCATAACTATAGAGAGGGTGATGGGTTTGTTTTCAAGCCCGGTATCGGACCTAATGGAACAGGCGACAGCGACACAGGCACAGCTCATGGTGGAGTGTACCTACATGCACCCTATGGTAATAATAGCAACACAGTAACCTTCTACTTCTAAGAGGAATATATGAATAAGAAAACTATCTTAGCCCTTGTAGCATCTATTGTGTTGCTGGTAGGGTGCGGAACTAAAGAGTATAATGATGCTGTAAAGGATATGAATACGATGAACAGGAAGGCTTATGCTGAGGGTATGGCTGCCTGTAAGGGTGATGCTGCATGTCAGGTAGGCCTCTCAGCAGCTTACTTCGGTAATGCTGGACAGATGCCTCTAGCTAAACCAGACACTGCTCTCGACTATGCTAAGGCTGCACTCCCTTTCGCGCAGCTCTGGGTGCAGTGGGATGGTTCTGGTAACTCAACTGGCAGTGGCGGAGTCACCTTTAGGAACGTGAAGTTTGGTAGAGATGCTGTCATCAGTGGTTTCAATACTACCAAGACTAGCACAACTACCATCACTGAGGATAACAACGATAGAGAGTTCTCCCTTCAGGCACCTCCAGGTACTGGTGGAATCAATGATAGTGGAGTTACATCATTCGAACCTATTAACCCTGTTACTCCTATTCTGTAATGAAACGATTAATCCTCATAGTCCTTATACTTCTACTAGCATCTTGCTCTAGGACCATGACCTGTGAGGATTACTTACAATCTATAACTGGAGAGTACATAGAGTGTCCTAATGAAAACTTGTAGCTACTGTAATAGGAAGTATAGAGAACCTCACTGTCCTATATGTGGTATGACGGAGGTAGATGATGGTTGTGGTTGACTTGTTCAAAGCTATTAAGAAGGGTAAGGAGCTGAAGGACTCTAAGACTTGGAGTAATGTCCAGGCTCTGAGCTCTGTCTTTGTAGCTATCGTAGCATTTGGTGTAGGTGCAGCTCGTCTATTAGGTGTGGAGATCCCTATTACTGATGAGCAAATTATAGTATTCAGTGGTGGACTAGCTGGTGTAGCATGGACTGTTAATGGTGTCATCTCTGTAGCCACCCATAAAGATGCAGGAGTTGAATAATGGATAAGCTTAAGTTTTTGTTCTCGTCTGTCTGGGAGTTCCTTCTTCCTTTGATTAAGATCCTCATGACTGATGCAGGTACTGTGTTGGCTAAAGCAGCTTCAGATGCTGTAAGTACTGTGGCTATCACATTAGCTGATGCAGATGGGGCTACAAAGCGAGAGGCTGCCTTTAAAATGATTGTTGCAACCCTTACGGCTGCAGGTATTACCTTATCTAAAAGGTTCGTTAACGCAGCTTTAGAAGCAGCAGTAGTGCGATTGAAATGATACCGGTAGTCAAGTGGCTTGAGAGGATACTTGGTCATGAGGGAGGGTATGTTAATAATCCTAAAGACCCTGGTGGTGAAACTAAGTGGGGTATTAGTAAGAGGTCTTATCCACATCTGAACATCCGAGACCTTACAATAGAGGAGGCATCTGAGATATACAAGAGAGATTTCCTTAAGCCCCTTAAAGCAGACCAGTATGCAGATGGGGTTGCTTATCAACTCCTTGACTTTGCTGTAAATTCTGGAGTCAATAGAGCAGTAAGAGAACTACAGAAGGTATTAGGTGTTAAGGATGATGGTGTTATTGGTCCTATAACTATTGGAAAGATAAACACTTTATCTGAATCTGATCTTATTATGCTAGTAGTTGCTGCAAGATTGGAGTTTATGGCAGACTTAAAGAATTGGAATGATGCAGGTAGGGGATGGGCTAAGAGGATAGCAGCTAACTTAAGGTTGGGTGCTGAAGATAGCGACTAAAGGAGAGGGATGGGATCACATACTATAGCATCTCAATTGAACGTTGGAGATGTGCAGGGAGATAGCTACTTCAGGATAGAGGAAGATGGTAGCGTACAGATGCTAGGTAATGCTTCTATGTGGGATGACCTTAAGTTTCCAGCATCTCAAACTAAACTTGGATCCAACCTTAAGCCCGACTTCGATCAAACTAATGTTGGTCTACTGTTCCCACAGAATGATGCTACTGAGGTTATCTACATAAATGTACAGATGCCACATGCATATAAGAAGGGCACTAACATACACCCTCATGTACACTTTATACAATCAGCAGCTACAGTCCCAGTGTTTAAGATGACCTATAGGTGGTACGATAAGGGTGCTAGTGCTATAGCAGCCTTTACCACTATAGCTACAAACAATTTAGTGTATACATATACATCAGGTAGTATACATCAGGTGGCTAAGTTCCCAAGTATAGTACCTACAGTTACTGGAATTTCTTCTATGCTAGATGTAAAACTTTATAGGGAGGATAACGTGGTCACCGGAGATGTTCTTGTTAAGGAGTTTGATATTCACTATGAGATAGACTCTTTTGGGTCGAGGACTGAGGTGGCTAAATAACTTAACATAAGAGGAGGGATACTGGACAAAGCACAATGAACGGTTCGTCAATTGGAATGTAACTTATTTATCAATTTCCTTATGTGAGGTATTAAAATGGGTGACTCTTCTTTGAATGCAACTGAAATCGCTGTAGGTTCTCTCCTTGCTGGTGGTCGTGGTGGTGTAGGTTATGGTGGTGCATGGGGTGGTGGTGGTGAGTATTGTAACACCTTCGCTAACCCTTCTGCCAATGCTGTACGTATTGATCGTAATGGTCAGATGATAGAGGACCATGCTGATGCTACTCGTATGGTTATGGAAAGTAATTTTCGTGGACTGTCTGATGGCTTCATTGCTCAGGCAGCTGCTGATAATGTAAATAGGATCTGTACTGCTATTCAGGCTAGCGATAATCGTGCAGCTGATCAGCGCTTTCAGTCTGAGCTTCGTACCAATGATCGTCTGCTTGCACTCCAGGCAGAGATCAATGCTAACGCTAGAGAGGCAGCCAAGTGCTGCTGTGATCTGAAGCTGCAGATGTGTGAGGATAAGTCTGAACTGAAGGCTGATATCCTTGCCGTTGAGAGTCGTGCAGTTGAGCGTGCTCTGAATGCTGCTAATGCCAAGATCACTCAGCTTGAGACCATCAACGCTCTGAAGCCTGGAAACAATTAATATCAAATAGGCTAAACGCAAAAGGCCCTATAGGTTCTGGAAGATTCTCCAGGTTGCCTATAGGGCCTTTGTTGTTTGTAGTGTATTAATTCTTATAGGATGAAATCTTCTTACACATATCTATAAAATAGGATTGGTCAAAAGAGTTCTTCATCTTATTCACATCCTTATGCACCCACTGCACATTACCCTCTACATATCCAATAGAAGAATCTATTCTATCTAGAGAAGCTGTATTGCTAGTGCCCTGAGTTGTTGTATGTTTGAACCAAATATCCACGCCACTGAGCGCGCACTTCCTATCTTGAGAAAGGAAGAGATCCCACACATATTCTAAGGTGATTGTAAAATCTATAACTACCCTCCCCTTAGATCCATTAGCACCTCTTCTTATCCCATCCCAGAAATTTCCACTAATCTCGCCACACCCCTTCCACTGTTTGTGTTGCACTCCTCTATACGTCTCACATCCACAATGAGTTATATTATTGCGGGTAAGGTGTGTAGAAAGTACAGTGTGGGTTCTACCACAATCACAATCACATAACCATCTCAAGTGCCCGTTCCTATCTTTAGAATGTAGACATCTTACAACCAACTTACCTGACCTCATACCTTTGTGAACTCTCATACTACCTCCTATAATGTTTTAATCTTATAAGCTATATAGTATGAGAACTCACGAACACCACCTGAAGGTTTATAAGGTATTAATATTTCTAATTAAAGATTACAGGCGCCCCCTGCGCATGCATACTCTTGTGAGGATGTAGTGTTATCCTCCACCTCATAGTCCTTCAGCTTCTCCCAATCAATTACAGGGAATGTAGATGCTGCTAGCTCATACTCCTCTTGTGTACATGGGTTATAAGGATTAATCTCATACACTGAATTGTCTACAGGGAAGAATGAGAGGCCTCCAATACAGTCCCAGTTCTTCCAGACCCACGCCTGTACCTCTGGGAAATCCTTATCAGTATAGTAGATAGTCTGACTAGGATTACCATCACACCAGTGATCCCTATAGATCTTCCAGAGCTCTAGCTGCTCTATAGGCCCCATCTCATCCTGAGTAATAGAACCTTCAGGTGCTTTGATGGGGAATGCAAAGTAAGTCTTATCTCCCCTTACTTGGTTTGGGACTCCTTGGTCCTTGAGCATTTGAGTAAGAGGATCTTTATTATCTTGCGTAACTTTACGGACAAAGAACTTGCTATACCTCGGGTGCATCCCACTACTGGAGTCGACCAGCTGAGAAACAGTACCACTAGGCTTAACAAGAGTAAGTTGCTTAGAAGGATTAATCCCAAGTCTATCAGCCCACTGAGCATTAGTAGATCTCGCTAACTCCTTTAGTTCTATGAGAGTATCTTCAAGGCTATAGGCACCAAACTTGTCATACTCCATAGTAACCATAGCATCTACTCTACTATCCATCCTACCATTCATCATAGGATGATCCATTACACCTGTGAGACTCACACCCAGTAGCCTCTCTTCCTCAGCATTCTTCTGCCAAACCTTACGTATGTATCTAAAGTCAGTAAGTGTGGACTGTAGTGTTCCTATGATAGTTGCAACCCTTACCTTCTCCTTAAGAGTTTCAAGAGTATCATCAGGTCTTACCACAACCTCAGTAAGATTACATAACCCACCAGAACTGCGGAGGATAGCTTCACCACAAGGGTTGAGTATGTAGTGCATCTCAGGATCTCTACCACACTCTAGGGCCTTCTGCCTTAGAGCCTCCTGATTAATCATACCCCTCTCACCGGCCTTACTCTTATACATACTCCTGAACTCACCCAAGAAGGAGTCGAGATCAGGTCTCTCAGTATACATTACTGAGTTGTTAGCTAAGAACCTCTGAGGATCTGTCAGGTAGAACTCACCAGTTTTACAGCGACGCATTCTATCGTCAGTAAGATTAGAGATAGAAATACAAGCAGACCTACGGACACCTCCGACGATAACAGTATCAGCAATCTGGCATATGAGGTCATGACATTCCAAACTATTAAGCTTCCTACCAACAGCCCTATTGAACAGCGCAACAACTTTCCTAAACAATAGATCAAGCGGCTCCGGTCCACTACTTCTACCTCCAAAGGTTTTGAGCCTAGCACCTGCAGGTCTCACTAAACTGAGATCCCACCTAGGCACATCTCCATTATATAGAAGAGCTATTAGCTCCTTCAATGCTTTAGCCCATCCTTCCTTACTATCTTGGACTACAATGGTTGTATCTGTAGCATGCATATCCTCAGAGACTACAGGCATCTTAGTAATGAACTGTCTCTCCACTGAGAACCCTACGCCACTACCATTCATCAAGATGTAGAAGACCTCATCGAAAGCTCGAGGATGATCTATAGCGATGCCGGCACAATTATACCCTGCAAGGTTGTCTCTCTTAAGAGCCTTACCTGCAGTCATCATGGCTCTCATACTTGGCATGACTTTCATATTATAGATAGCTTCAAACAGTTCGTATGCTGTATCTCCATCAACCAATCCCTCTGTCCCGAAGAAATACACATACCTTTCAACTGTTTCTTTCCAAGTCTCTCTACGCTTCAGCTTATCTATAAACCTAGCGTACTTACTTACATGAATATACTTTTGATAATCATTCAAACCATATCACCTCTCAACAAAGATCCACCACACTACAACACAGAAGGCTATGAAAGCATTTCCTTCCCAGATACCTATATCCATTATTCAAGCTTACCCTCTAGCCTATACTGCAACCTAGCTAAGGCATTCCAAGCAACCTGTGCATCATGTAGCAAACCAGTACCCCCAACCCCATCATCGTAATCACTATCAGCAAATAGATGCCTAAGCATAGCATCAGTGTATCTATTGTACCCATCAGGTACTTCCTTCCACCCACCTCTTGAGTACTTCTTAGCACCTATAGTACCCACCTCAGCTACAGCAAGAAGAGCTTTATTAAAGTCTAGAAGGAGAGATGCCATAACCTTACCAGCATCTAGCTTAGCGCCCGGGTCGTGGGCTCCTATACCTGTAGGATCTTCCTCAAGAACTTTCTTCAACTCCACGTATTTACCTCCACGCTCTTCTGGAATAAACATTGGACCATACACAGTGAGGGGGTCATAAGGTTTGACAGCAGAACCTTTCATACTCTCCATCCACTCTTTATAATCAAACACTGGATTTATCTCCATTGATCTCAGACTCCTTAATGGCTAATAGTTTAAACGGACTGACACCTTTAGTGTGGCACACTTCCTGAGCTCTTGGTCTACACACAGGTCGTACACTCCACCCTGAAGGTCTTGGTTCGGATGCTGCTTCTGACAGTCCAAGCTCTTCCTCCAAACTCACTATACTCTCACGTGGTATAACTAGGTTAGGATCTAACCTACGCTCTGAGTACTCCCAAACCATACCGGGACTAAGATGTACAGGCTCAGGATCAGGAGCTACTACATGTACTTCAGGGCCTGAAGTCGCCCTATCTACCTGCATACCCCACGAAGCTTCTGAAGATCTGACATACTCCTGATACCACCTCTCGTACCTAGATGGTGTGGAGGTATCTATAGATCGTCTCGCTGCTTCTACATACTCTCCGTATGAAGTGGGAGTACTAGGCATGGTTCATATCCCAGTTAGTATCTTCAACACCTCTAGGGTCATCGCCTATAGTCCTAGAGTAATTGTCCTTACTCCAACAGAATCCTTTAAGAACGAATCCAGCACATCCTACATCTCTAGCAATATTAAAACCTCCACACTCTGGGCATGGGAGTTCTGTAGGATTATCTCTATGTGCTACGGTCTGCATCTTTTCCCACTTGTGCTTACAATCTAAGCACTGGTATCCATACATCGGCATCAATAAGTCTCCTCATTATCTGAAGCCCACTCCCGCAAAACTTGTCTACCAAACACATCCTCTACATCTAGATTATTACTCACCCACTCAACAACATCTTCAAGCCTATAGCATCCGTCCATATCTTGAACAAATCTCCTACTATCTGCGAAGGTAATAGCCATTAATAATGGTCCTCCATATCTTCATCATCTTCACTATCAATCAGCTCAATCATATCATTAACTTCCTCATAGAGATCTTCAAGGCTACTAATCTCAGCAGTGATGGAGGTAGCTACAGCAGTCAGCTTACGAACTACAGTTTTCTTTTTCATATCTCAAGGTTCTCCGTATTCTTATCAAGTCTTAGTCTTTTAAAACGTGGATGCCTCATCTTCATTCCTGGAGTCCACCCCATCATCTCTACCTCAATAATGCTTCCTATAAGATCACTATCCCAATACTCATCTCTTTGAAAATCTGACAACCCCGAACCCACATCACCATAGTTGGTAACAAAGGATCCTAACTTCCCTGTATACTTGCCAGTGCCCTCTATCCTGCCAGTAATCCTTACATCGATAGCGTATACAGGCTTCACCTTATAGATGACATCAGAATCTAGACTGTAAAGAACTAGACCCTCATCACCACTAGCAACAATCTCCCACAGTAGAGACATGATAGATTCTTCTGTAGGATTAGTATACATATCTAGAACAAGTCGATCATCTACAGCACGATAGTCTCCTATATGATATAGATGCCCAGGAAGAACTACTCTCTCTTCCTTTCTATTCTTAACCAGAGATACAGAAGTTTCCCAGTTAGAATCAAAGACCTCATAAACACCTGTGAGGTGTGGAAAGGTATCGAAGATGTGCTCGAAGTTATACAGTGGTTTATCATTCCTACTGACCACTGTCCTATTAGGGCAATCTATTGTAGCATTAACTCCATCCTTTTTAATAGTGAACAACCAACCCCCCTTAAGGGATCCTCCACTATACTTCTTCATCTTCATAATCATCTTCCCTTTCAGGTGGTGTGTAGATAGTTCTCCAACAGTCCCTACTCTTATACATACCACACTCCCCGGAGAAGTCATCCCAATCAAAGATGTGGGCTCTCCTAGAGAGGTGGCACTTATGTCGTGAGCAAGTTCTTATGAGGCAATCAAATGCGGTACAATAAATCTTCACACGCCAGAGCTTCCAAACCCTCCAGCTCCCCTTATAGTTTCTGATAGTGTATCTACCTCCACCAGATCTCCAGCGTAGTGAGGGACGAATGTGATCTGTGAGAACCTATCACCTTTCTTAAGGTGAACACCATCAACCCCATGATTAAACATCTTCACCTTCACCTCACCCCTATAGTCACTATCTATGTACCCAAAAGATGCTGTAGACTCAAGCTTAAAGGCCATAGAAGAACGATGAGAGAGAAGCCCTAACCACCCCCTATCTATTTCAAATGCAACGCCTGTACCTATAACCTCGCTCATCCCTGGGAGGATTAGAACATCCTCACTACTATAAAGATCATAAGCACCAGCCCACATAGAACCTTTAGTTGGAATAATCGAATCTTTATTTAACTTAGTTACTTTGACCAAAGAAGAAACCTCCTATATACCAACCAAGATATGCAGCTGAACTAGTTGCAAGAATAAGACCTGTGAAGTACCACACCCTATCATCAAATAGTTTCTTAAACACGATACTCCTCTAGGTACAAACCTCCTAGGAAATCAGTCTTAAATACATTAGGCACTGAGCACCTAGGACAGGTAGCTACAATACCATGAGATGTAAGAGCTACGATACTATCCATCCTACCACCACACTCATAGTCACCATGACCATAGTCTGACAAAGTTGTCAACTCACTCTCACACACTACACACTTACCAGACACTGTAGAGAAGCTCATTTCAACCCAAGGTACTCAAAGTATTTAAGCCCAGTCATAGCATCACAGAATGTCTGCCACTCTTTAAGCTTATGGTTGTGCCTCTGTAACATAATATTTCTTATAGTCTTATAGTTCAGGCACACCGTCCTCCCCTGAATGAACCCTTGAGGCAGCATCTTACTTACAAAATCTGTAGGTGCATTACCATCTATACAACTATTGAGATAATTAAGATACGAACTAGGTATACCCTCCTCAAAATCTTCCTGAAGTAAGTTCCTCTTAGTAAGAGTATGCATGGTGCTATCAGACTGCTTCGTGATTCCTGTGCGATAAGTATCCATCTGCTTCCACCAATCTAGAGGTGCATCTATATCCATCCAGACTACCATACTTTCCTGGTATTTATTGTGACCACCATCCTTATTAGCCAGACCCAAAGCAACCTTAGGCATATCATCTACATCCCTATTGAAGGATCGAGCAAGACCCCTCATAGCGCAATCAAACCCTGCCTCATCAAGTATCTTAATCTTCATTTATCCTCACAGAATATGACAGTTGTACCACTGAAGGAACTCATCCCTATCAGTAGCAGCTTCTATCAACATGGTTGAACTCTTCCGCAACTCATCCTTACTAAAGATATCGTAGGAGTTACCAGAGTTAGTAAGAACATACATCTCATCTCTCTTAGTGACATCACGAATGGTGTGACATAAGGTTCCGTTGTACGCCCTACTTGCCACCTCTGCTCCTCTTCGTGATGCTGAAGCCTGATACGACCTCGAGTGATCTAATCTTTTCAGCCTCTGGAAACGTGAGTAGGAAGTCATTCAGTTCCTCTTTGTTGGGGAACTCTTGTACAAAAGAATCTCCAGTACTCATCTCGATGATGAGCCAGAATTTAGGATTCAAATCTTTTCTCCGAAATCGAAGGAGTAGTCCCACTCAGTGCAAAGATAATTAATAGCCTCTCTTTCTATATCTGTTACTTCTCTGCTGCGTATTACTGCTCTTCCCTGATATATTTTATAGATACAACCACCTTGTTCCCAGTAGTTTTCTCTCAAAACATCCCAAGCACTGTCTTTATCCCACATACATTAGGCTCCCATAGGGATTAGGACAGGGACCCCTCCGACAATCATAACCGCACCCCTAATAGGCCTACCCTTCTGTGTCTTATTGTACTTGAATGGACTACCCTTATCACTTACAAGGCACCCACTTTCTACACCCCATAGAATACGGCGGCCGTTATCAAAAGCAGAAGAAGAGAATTTAGTATGCTGGTGACCCAAACAAACCGAGGCATTAAGGGCTTTCGCTGCCCCAAGTGCTCCACCATTCTTAATGTGAGCGAACATCCAATGATCACGAGTAGAATCAACAGTAATACGAAGCTCAGACTTAAGCTTCCAGCCTTCAGGAGCACCAATAACATCAAGATATTTGACCATAAACTCACGAGGAATGCCGGCCACTCTAGATTTTTTATATACTCTATCATCATGGTTAGAGGACATTAAGTCCAGGGTCGGAAAGATGGTAGCCAGCTGTTGTACGAACTTCCTCCCCTTCTTAAGCTCATCAGTCCAACTATCTTTGTGGCTGATATCTTTAGGATAATCAGACACGGAATAGATATCAAATACATCACCAAGATGCACCACCCTATCAGGCTTATAAGAGTTCGAGAGATCATTGAGAAAGTCTAATGTATCCTTATGTTCATATGGTGCATGAGTACACCCAAATGCTAATATCCTTTCGTTATCATACCGTTTCATAAAGCCCTCGCTTGTATTCTCTAAGTTCCTCAATAGTCCAGACACCATCTCTCAGTACATCAGGAAATGTATCAGGTGTAAAGTAGATGATCTTATTCTTATAGCACCATTCAGCCAGCGATAAGTAAGTACCATCCTTACGCATCTTACATCCAGCATAAGCCTTCTTATTAGGATCACTGAAGAGGAACACAAGCTCCTTCTCAGGGTTGTCTCTAATAATAGAGAGATACTTCTGGCAATCAGCACTACCCTTCTGGAAGTAACCTTTAACTTCTATCAGGATATTAGGGTGCTGTGGGTGTACAAAGTCTGGGTTGTATATATGAGGTACTGTGTAGCTCACCTTTGATTCTTTAGGTTCATAGAGATAATTGCGGAGGCATTCTCTAGCAACCTTTACCTCTAATGTGGATTTGTAAGGAGTGCCCTTAGCCTTGCGGATCTCAAGATCTTCCTTACTGCAATAGGTTCTCTTTTTTCTATATGTTCTCGACACTCAATCTCCTTTCAATCTTTTGCAAGTGACCACCCCAATCCAAGAAGACACACTATTACGGCTGAAAAGAATCCAAGAGACAGACCCATCAACCAGTTGCCCAACTCAAAGACTTTGTGAATGTTTGGAAACCTAACCGGTGCATAAAATCCTCCGAACCATATCATCACAGCAATCACTTGTGCCACAAGATACAGATACAAAACTCTACTCACTGAGCGGTTCCTTGTAGTATGGCTCTCTCTTCTGCATGATCCACAATAGATCACAATTCTCTTTCATGAATTGCTTCCAGTAACTACCAAACCTACACTGGTACTCTTTAGCTGCTAGATCAAACATCTCCTGTGCAGTCTTACAGCCATTTATGTTATCTAGCACCTTAGCCTTAGCACCCAGACCATAGATGCCTGGGATATTATCAGTAGGGTCACCGGTTATAACTTGCCTATAGAAAGCTGCATCAGCTTCTTGCTCTGAGACTTCATACAACCTTTCTTCAGCCCAGTTAAAATGGCTACCGGGAATACAATTAAGATCTTTATCTAACGTGGCTATGATATCTACACCAGGATTATGAGCAATCCCTATAGCATCATCAGCCTCCATACCTACTGATACATCAGCGTCGTAGTTGTCTACAAGGAACTGACGAATACCATCCAGATGAACAGGCTTCTGAATGGATGCACGATTCCCTTTATAGGGTTGAATGGTTGCAAGCGCATACCTGAAGTTACTCTTACCGGTTAGATACACCTTGTAGTCTATACCAACCTTCTCTATGATACCCTCTATATAGGACATGGTCGACTTGACCACCTTCTCCCATGGTTCAGGATCATAGAAGACCTCTATGGCTGAGTCATCTACACCATCAGCCTTTAGGATCTTATTAAGTTGCATCTTACTATCAAAGACTGTGCCCTTGTAGCGATACTTCTTTCCATCACAAGCTGAGGATACTGCATAGCAGCAGATATCCCCATCTATATGAGCTATAGCATCTTTCATGGTTTCCTTATCTCTTCCCAATGCATCTGGCACCTATAGGCATCATACACATTGTTGTACTTATACTTACCATCAGGAGATACCCACCATACACCATCTTTCTTCCAGCCCCTGTCAGTTATTAGATTCCAAGATCTGACATAATCACTTTGGTAGTCTCCTAAAGTTTCCTTAGATATATTAACCACCTCCCCGCTGTCGTCGTATTTTATCCACCAGTCAAACGTTGATGTACCTTCTCTAATCTTCTCATCAGCCATTAGGCCTCTCCTCATTAAAGGAATCTACAGCATCTTCATAACCCTCCCAGTTATCTACACCATAAGCTTGTAGACATAATAGGAAGTCGTTGTTATCTACCAGCATCCTGTAGGTACTGATAGGTATCTCGATGAACCCACCCGGCCTTTCAGGTGTATCAGAACTCTTCATCGTCTTTATCCTTACCGTCATCTTTGGTCTCATTATTGAACTCATCGGTGCCATCAACCACGTCGAACTCATCGGAGTCAGAATCTCCACCACCCCCATAAGGTACAAGATCTATAATCTGAATGGCCTGAAGATCAGCACTCAAACCCTTCTTGCCGAGGTAATCCCACGAGTACGGAGCGAATTGCACATTAACAATACTTCCATTACCAATGATTCCGTTGAAGGTTTGTTTAGCTGCATCTACTACTCGGGGTGGAGGATTCTCTCCAACAACTACCTTACCTTTCTTCTTAGCCACATTCCGTTTAAACTTATACTCATATACATCATCATCATTTCGTTTAATCTTCAGCCCTGCAGCCTTCAGCTTCTTAGCTTCATCATCTGACAGCAGGAGAGTTACCCTCCAGCAAGGGTCGAACTTAGTATCTGGTTGTTTGGTGTAGGCCCACATTGCAACTCCAGTAGTCTTCATATTGTAACTCCCATCTTAAGTTGAATCTCTTTGATGATACGCTTCTTCATATAACCAGCTTTCCTAATAGTAACCTTAGCAGCCTTAGCCACCTCAGCTTTAGGATCACTATGGATAATCAAACCATAGTATATAATTCTATCCAGTTTATCTGTAGGTGCTAGACCCTCTATGATACCATCGTAATCATCATTCTCCTCATAGTTATGTTCTGTTCTTGGTTCATCATCAGTATCTACAAGACTATCTATAGGTACCTCGATCTCTTCTCTACG
>Ga0209728_1001542_pt1 | contig 13751 bp, 35 predicted proteins | sample RifGroD1_FD_183997 | JGI IMG/M metagenome (GOLD analysis project Ga0209728, IMG submission 183997) | Groundwater microbial communities from Rifle, Colorado, USA - Groundwater D1 (SPAdes) (version 2) | ecosystem: Environmental > Aquatic > Deep subsurface > Groundwater | place: Rifle, Colorado... | reverse complement strand
ATAAGCATTTCTATTTATTATGGCATTTTCAATTGGTATTAATCCTTTTAATTTTTCTTGAATATAATTATATAGTTTTCTATTTTCAAATATATCTTCATCTTCCCAATATTCATTTCTTACAAAATTAGGATTATCAACATTTGTTACTATATTAACATCAAAATGGTAAGGATAATCTTTATCATGTTTATGACAAGTATTACAATAATGACTTGATAAATTTAAATCATTTATTCCCCATTGAATATACAATTCTTTATATATTTCATCAATTATATATTCTGGTATTTGAATTCTTGTACTTGTTTCTACATTATAACCATAATTTTTACCAGCATAATCTACAAACCATTTAATAAAACCATCAAAATATTCTTGTTGTACTTGCATAATATCGACTCCTTAAATTAATCTTTTATTATGTTTTGCATAATATTCAGCCCAACAACTCATATGTACACTTGGATTTTCTCTTGACAATCTTTTGTATTTTCTATATTTCTTTTTAAGCAATTTCATTTCTTCATATATATTAGAATTAATATAATTCCAAATGTCAAAATATATTGTATCAAATTTTGTTCCTTTAGGAAACTCATATTCAAATACATCACCTTGGATTATTCTAACCTTTTCATTTAAAGGTAATTGTTTACCAACTAATTCTATAACTTCACAATATTTCTCTAGTATTGTAATTGATTTTACATTATCTTTTTCTTGAATAGGTAATATAATTAATCCTATACCTAATCCTGCAACAAACACATCACCATTTGCTATATCTATTATCTCTCTATTTGTTCTTTTCTCCATTGATGTATTAGACATTACACAATCATATTTATCCATAAGTCTAACATATCTTCCTGTTGGTATATCACATCTAAAAGATCTATTTTTAGATGTGATCTCAAATTTATTAAGTATAAATTCACCAATTTTACCTTCGTTTAATATTTCATGCATTTCCTTGTACATATTATATCTCCTTTCATTATTCTTCTTTTTCTAATAATTCTTTAACTCTATTAATTTCTTCCTCAGTGTGAATAGTACCATAACTATTATATTCAATATACCATTGCAAAACTTCTTTTCTAGTCTTTAAAGTATTAACATTAAATCTTATTCCTTGCATCGATCTTACATTACCTTCAAATTCTTTATAATAATGACCAAATACTTTTATTTCATTATTAATAAATCTTTTAATAGCAGTAATTCTTTGTAATCCATCAACACAAACAAAATTATCTTTATCAAAATTACCACTTCTCCAACCTGGATTATTAAAATATATAGTTTTTGCTGTTTTGCCACCTCGAAGAATATATTCAATATATTTTATCTGCTGTGCCTCATTCCAAACATGGCCTCTTTGGAAGTCTGGATTAAGTTGCAATCCTTCTTCATTTTCCCATTCTTCTATTTGTCTAACGGCACTCTTTAAATCATAATGACATTCCCATTCACCATCTCTGGTTAATAAAGGTATATCTGAAAATTTCATAATTAATCATCCTCTCTAGTAAATTTTTCAGGGATATAATTAAAACATATTGGTCTATTATAACCATAATTTCTGCAACTACACCATATACAATTTATACATGATTTAATCATATTAATTCTGCTCCCCTACTCCCAAACAAATTCCTCATGTACAGCAAACCATTCTTCTCCGAATATTCTATCACTTGGCATATATTCTGTAAATATAATACTTATGCTATTTGATAATTCATCAGACAATTTACCAAACATGGCATTGGTATTCCTCTGACCACTTCTTTCGCCAACAAAATAAATAAATTTACTACCTTTTTTATAATTATATTTATCTTTAATGTCTTTATTTAATGTGATGATTGATACTGGTTCTGCCATAGTATAATCAAAGTGATTCTTACCTAGTTTTTGAATAATAGAGATTAATTCATCTACATTGCCATTAATTGTTACGTAACTTTCCTGATAACCCATAATAAATTCCTCCTTGTTTATTTAATTTTATTTACTATCCCAATGATGATATCTAACTTCTATTCTATTATCCTCAGTCACAAATGAATTACCTTCGCCTTTTACCATTTCAAATCCAAATTTCTGTTGAATAATTTTGCTAATATATTCATCTTCAGGTTTTTCTACTATATAAAATACTGATATTGCATCACATTCTCTACTAAATAATTTTTCACCTATTCTATGCAAAAATATTGTTGTTTTTATCATTCTATCTCTCCTCTCTGTACCTTTTACTATCGTTTTAACAAAATCACGGTTTGGTAATATTATTCAATACCAAAATTGTTCTTAGCATATTCTAAAATTTGTTCATTAGTTACATAAATTTCATTTGGCTCTGGATCAAACCACCATCCATCTTTAATATCTTCAACTAAACCTTCTACTTCATCTTTATATAATTTAAATAATGCTTTTCTTGTCAAATATGTTACTTTATTTTCTTTTGTTTTCTCTTCCCTAATTTTATCAACTAAAGTGTAATCCATTAATATTTCCTCCTTAGATTTATCAATAACTGTAATTACATCATTTTTTGATTCAATAACTTTTACTTTTAAATCAACATTTTCATTCAATAATCTCTCAGCGATATCATTTACTTTATCATGGTCAATAGGAATAGATATTTTAGTTTCATTAATGATATTTCTCATAACATCTTTCCTACTAAAAAGTATACCAAATAAAATCCTCTTGATTAATATCCCATATATCACCTTGAGTATTTATATCTATATTGGTCATACCTCTAGTTAGATAAATTCCTTTTCTTTCATCACCATTATATTGCTCTAAAAGTCTTTTCTTAATTCTAAGTACAGCTTCATCAACTATTATTTCATGTTGAATACAATTTATTATTTCTTTTAATACAATAGCAGATTTATTGTCTTTAATTTTTACATCTACTAATTCACATTTAATTTGTATTGGTTGCATTATGATTATCTCCTCCTTTAATTTATACTTATCAAACCTGTAAATGTTCTTTTCCTGACAACCTAAACTTAGACAATGCTTCTTCCCTTGTTAAATACAATTTATCATTATAATTATCAATAACAAAATATTTAGTTTTATAACCACAATCTTCTTTACCTAAAATATATTTCTTCCCTTTAGTTATTAACTCCTTACCATTAGTAGAGATAGTTTCTAATGCTAACATAATTAATACCTCCCCTTATTATACATCTAATACAGCCTTACTATCAACTAATTTATAACTATTAATTTCAATTATTACATTTTCATATAGGTTTAATTATTATTTTTATATTATATTATCATAGTTATTTACTTCTTATAAATTTATCAACATTTAACTATAAAAAAAATTAATAAATTTTGGCAATTCTTTAACTCCATCCTTTTTAAGCATATGCAATACCATTCGCTCTGCTGAATCAACTCTTTTTGCTTTGATAATCATACCAACATATTTAGATGGTAGGTTATCAGTGTTTTCTATTCTATATTCTTTTTCTTTCATAATATAATCATCTCCTTTATTATTTCAAATAACCACCTAACAAAGGCATCATATTAATTAATTTCTTCATATTCAATTCTGTCTCTCCAATACTTAACCCATATTCTACAATATCACTAATTATACTTAAACATTTAGATTCTGACAACGATAATTCTGCTGTTTGTTGCGGTCTATTTATAAACTGTGCCATATTGCTCATATATGCAGTAAATGGTTTCCTATCAACACTTACTTGCATTTTAATATCGGCAATACATGCTAACAATAATCCAGCATTAGATTCAAAGTTATTAATAAAATATAATATATATGGATATTTCCTAAATAACTTTTCTACAAATCTACGAATAGCTTTTATTTCATATATTTCTTGTGGCGTATCATCATAACCCATAAATGTTATCATAATTTTTTGACGAGATTTTGTTTTACATTCACGTAATAATTTAACAAATTTATCTAATCGTCTGAAATCTCTGGTCAATGTTTCGTCTTTACTAATTGCAAGCACACATAATGATTTTGGATCTAATATGTCGTTTTTCTTTGGGATATTGAATGTATAGTCAATCATGTTGATGACTCCTTTCATGTTGTTGTAAAATTTTTTCTTGCTATTATTTTACTTCTTATTCTCATACTTAGTCAAGTCATTATGATTTTATCTTTTAATGTGTTGCTCACTTCCTACTTATTATTATATTTATATTCTGTTTAAAAGTCAAGATGTATTTTTGTTTTATATATTATTTATTTTTTTATTTATTTACCGAATATTGCTAATAAAATAAAACCAAGTATAAGACCACCTATCATTTAAATCAACTCCTTTCTGTTGGATTTGGTATATGTATATGTATATGTATTAATTATATATAATTATGAATCTTTCTATGACATCTATCACATACTGCAATTAAATCTTCATCTCTTTCGTTTCCTCTGCTATTATATGTATTATGATGAACACGTAATTTATCTTTGCTACTACATATTTGACATTTGTGATTTGCTCTAATTAATGCCCTTTCTCTAACATTTTGCCAATGTTCTGTTTGTAGATATTCGTCATAACACATAGTGTTTAATTTTATATATTCATCTAAATTAAAAAGTGGATTAATAGTTTTTTGATATTCAATAAATTTCTTTTCATCTTCTATCTCTTCTTTTTCTTTTTCCTTTTTTAAGTTCTCTTCTTCTATTATATTTTTTATTATATCAAATTTACATTTTTTACATATAGGCTTAAATTCATTTATATTTTTAATATTATCATGATTAGTATAATTTATTAAATTCTCAAAATTATAAAAAGTGGTTATTATATTTTTTCTATAATTATCTATAACATTTTTATATATTTTATTATTTTTAGTAATGTTTTGTAATATATCATGTCTTGTTGCTGGATAATATTCTAATTCTTCTATATTGCAATTTCCACATTTATACACAATTTTAACATAATCATTAGGCATCAATGTGAATTTATCTTTCTCTATACCTATATGTCCTTTTAAATAATCCATTGATAATCTGTAAGTTTCCCAAAAGTAATATTTAATTATATTCATATCGGTTATTATTATATTATTTAATATATCTTTTATATAATTTTCCTTTTCTGTTTTATTTGTTGATTTATTATATATATACTTAAATTTATTTAATAAATCTATATTACATTCATTTATTATATTTTCTTTCCATATAAATTTCATACTATTTTCCTCCAATTTATAATATTTGTATGTATGTATTATAATTATATTTTTATTTTAATCATTAATACCAATTGATTCAATATCAATATGTCGATCATTATCTTCTTCTTCTTCTTCTTCTTCTTCTTTATATGCTCTTTCCGCTTTAGCATCGAATCCCATATCATCATATATTTCAGATAAAGGTTTATCAAGATTTTCATATTTTAACTTTTCTTCTTCAAGTTTTCTAGTATCTATCCCTTCATCATATTCTATTAATCTTTTGAGTTACCGATCTTTTTTCATCTGCTGATATTTCTTTTTCTTTAGTTAAAAATGACCATCCTTCTGCCCTTTTATGATTCTTAAATAAAGATATAGCATTTTCTAACTCAGTTTCACATCCTGGTTTGAATATTACATATGTAAAATTTGCTTTCCTCCTAATCGGCTTGTCATTATTATTTTTCATCATCATATCACCAGCATAACTAAACATAATTAAATTCATTTTAACTAATTCATCTATGTATTTTCTTAAAGTTTTTGCAGATTCTATAAATATATCTTCCATAATAACTTTGTAACTAGGGTATGATACTTCTGGTTTTCTTTCTGAAACTAAAGTATCAGCAGAATTAGTAAATATTCTACTCTTTATATTGCAAAATAAATTCAATAAGTTATATTTATCCAAATTACCAGAATACTCATTTATAATTTTATTGTACTCTGAATCAAGTAGCATAAAATATTTTATTTTTTGAGGATTACCGTTTTTATCATCTTTATAATCATAAATATTTAATTTTGCAATTATAAAATCATTAGAAGATAAATTATCTAAATTAATTTCATTAACAAAACTAATTAAAGATATTTTATGTATATCTATTAAAAATTCTTTTAAATATTTTCTTTCTTTTTTAATATTTAAACTATCTTTAAGTCCCTAGATTCTTTTGTGTTAAATTCTGAAATATTTCAGAATTTTAATATACTTATTATATTTTTGTTATTTATTATTCTCATGTTGTTATATATTAGTTGTTCTTATTACACTTATATGTACTACCCTACTAGGGACTAAAAACTAATTTTTACTTAAATAAATAGTCCCTAGTAGGTACTTAAAATTAAATTTACACTTATACTTTTAGTCCCTAGTAGGGACTTTTAGAAATACACTCCTATTTTATTTTATAATTATTTATGTATTATAATTTTTCATTGCCTCCCCTATTTTACCTTTACTATCATCAAATACAAATACTGACCTTTTCGGATCATCTCTTAATGGTTTTATGTCAATAATTCTGAAACCTTGCTTTAATAAAAATTTAGCCATTGTCGAAGCAACAATACATTTTATTTTATTATCTCTCATAATCAATCTTCCTCTCAATTATCAATAAATATTTTCTCCTAATTCTTTGATTGATTATATACTATATTATCAAATCATAATATCATCTCCCCCCACTTAATATTCTACAAACAAAAACAAAAATGTAGAGTCATATTTCAAACTCTACTGTATTATAACATTTATTTTATCATTCTGTCAATAATTATTTTCATTACTTCACTCAAAATAAAAGAATAATTTTATATCAATCTATTTCCTATACTCCTATCAACCCTAAAATATAAATTTTAAACTTATTAATACTTTTTAATTGACCAATAATATTTTCTTCATAGATATACCAACCATAATTATAATATTGCATTATACTTTCTACTATCTTTAATATTTCTTTATCCTGTTTTGTAATAGCAGAGTTATTACTAAGAATAAAATTTTCTACCTTGCAAAGTTTTTCAATGTCTTTAATTCGTTTTATGTTTTCAATATTCATTATTTTATATTCCTCCTTTTTATTTAGATAACCATTTTTTATGTTTTGCTTCTTGAATATAATCATAACTATCTTCAATATACAAATCTATCCATCTACCATTTTTTGTTTTAATCCTATATGGATTAGATAAATTTTCGTTATTAATGAATTGAAATAATATATCAAATGTTTGTTCATCTAATTCTAATTCTTCTTGTTCTTTTGCAATAATCAAAATAACATCTCCTCTTTTTATTCATAATATGGACTTTTATAGTAAGTTTGCATACCAATCACATTACCACATTCATTACACTTATAATTCTTAGTATAAATAGGATTCATATTCATATGAAATGTCATTTGAAATTGATCACTACCACAATTACATATTACTTTTTTATTTTCATATGTAAAGTTATTTCCAAATACAAAGTTCCTTCCACCGCACTCACATATTTCTCTATCTTGTGAATTTATATTACCACATACCATACAATATTCTTTTTCATATTTTTGATTCATCGTAATTTCCTCCTTTAAAGTTTGAACAAAAACTCTCTTTTATCATGATTTCCAGTTTCACAAACCCTTATATATCAGCACTTTGTGGCATCATAGATTTTACAATTTCCTTAATTTTTAAATAATTTAGAATTATATACATTAAAACAATTTAAAATAATACAAATACTCCATATACCAACCATAATATAATTTTTACCATAAACACAAACAAGTAATCCAAAAATGGACAGTCCTAAAAGCATAATAGACATTACACCATTATATATATTCTTTTTTAATGATTTGATTATTAATTTAAACATACTTATTCACTCCTTATTCTATATTATAAATATCTAACTAACTCCTGCATCAAAATACCTAATTCTTTAAGATTTTTTGCTTCTTCTGAATTAATATTATTATCCCATACGTTACTCCAATAACTATCACTATTTAGACAACCGTTAATTTGACTTACTGAATTAATCAGATTTAAATTTATCTTGTCTTGGGATATACATTTTTGAATATCGCCAATCATAAAACCAACATACCATACTGCATTTATATCATGAATATTCATTTCCTCTAATTGTTTTGCTATTTTTTCTTTTTCTTCATCTGAAATATTACCATATTCAATTTGTTTCATTAAATTAAATGCTTCAATATTAGAACATTTTTTAGCAACTTCTTCAACTTTTGAAAACCATAATTCTTTAAATTTTTCTTTTAATTGTATTATGTATTCCTCCTAATTAATTTATCATAACCCATTCAATTCTTTACTTTCTGCCATCATTCTCATAATATCGGCAATTTGAAATCCTACAACTTCATTACCTTTAGAATATTGTTTTTCACATTCTTCAAGCATATATAAACAATAATTTAAATATTCTTCAATATCCTCATTTTCCTCTTCAAAAGATATATAATTTATAAAATTAAGATTATTAACTCCATATTTATCTAACCATAATTTGTAAAATATAGGTGCTATTTTATAATAATTATCTATGAAATTAACAATCTTTCTTAATATTTTCTGAGTGTTGTTTATAATTTATATTACTCCTTAATCATTAACATTTAAATCCATTCATAATAAACTGACATACTTTTGCAAAATCACTAATACTAATATTATTATCTTTGCAAAATTTTTCTATAATTTCTTTTTGCTTTTCCCAATTCATTAATATTTCCTCCTCACTATTCACACAACATCATAATATTACCACGATTTACTTTTAAAAAGCCATAATGAATATAATCATTATTATCATTAATAAACTCAGGAATAAAGAAATCAGTAATGTATAAATCTACTGTTCCAGGTACTAATGCAACTAATTTAACGACTTGATTATATGCTTTGCCTATGTATTTTTGATCGTTTTGAGGGTATCCTGTGCCATCACAAATTTTTGTTATTGCTACTCTTTTGCCTATCATATATTATTTCCTCCTTTACATTTTACAATTTTAATAATCTTCTTTCCAACAACCATACAAAGCAGTACATTGCATAATCCATTCTTGATCAATTTTTACCCAATTATAATAAGAACAATTATGACATTTTTCTTCTGATCTACCATAGTAACCATATTTTCCTATAGGTGTGTTCATGTATTCCTCCTTTCAATTCCATACAGCACTTAATAATTTTTCTTGTTGCTCACATTCTTTTTCATAATCAATTATTGTAAATATCGCCATCTGATGATAATCAGAATATAAACCTTTTAATCTTGACTTCTTAAATATACTCCTCTTACCGAATAAACATTTCTTAAGTATATGACATTCCAAGAGAGTGCCTGTGCTTGCTTTAATTTCTTTAAATCCTATTAAATATTTTCTATTGTTGTTTGTGGTTAATTCTTTGATAATCATATGATAACCTCCTTAGTATTTTATAATAATATAAATATTAATAAATACTTCAATTATATAGGAATTGCTTTCACAGTCACTTCAAATTTATATATTTTCTCTTTTTCTAATTCAGGTAATAAATTTTCAAAATATAAATCATATAAACCTTCATATTTTCTACATTTATCATATTCTTGTGGAAAATCATAATATATATTTCATAAAGCTATTTTCTGTTACTGCAAATACAATTTCTTCACTATCTTTATACATAATACCTTCAAATTCTGTTGTTTTAGTTATTATATTGTTCTCCATATTATACCTCCTAATTATATATCGTTACGAAATCAATCTTTGGACATGATTTAATCCATTAAAAATTTAATTGTATTTTCAAATGATTTATACATTAAAAGCTCAATTTGTACAAATAAATTATCATTATTAGAAGTTATATAAATACTATCATTACAATTGTCTGTGTGTAACATAATTTTAGATATTTCTTTTTCTTTTATCTCTAATTGAATTTTTACTTTACATACTAAATTATATCCATATTTTGATATTCTTTTACATACTTTAAAATTAGGTAAACATATATTTTCGTTTAACCATATAGCATTACTATTCCATTCTATCCAAATATCATTATAAATATTTGATAATATAAGCAATTCTTTTATTTGTTCTTTATACCAATTTAACATGTTAATATTTCTCCTCCATTTAAATATAAATTATCTCAACATTATTTACATCCTTAAACAATTTATCATTACTTTCATAATTTGCTACTCCTACAACTTGACCATTAAAATATTGCTCTAAATACTTCTTAATCTTTGATATTACATTTTCCTTATTAGTATCACTACTATGACTAAAGAATATAAAATGTATTTTGCAAGGTGTAATACTTATTATACAATTATTTATATTGTCTATTGTAGTAGCATATATAGGTGATACCCTATGAAAATCAACATCTAATAGTTTACTAATTTCTTCAACTATTTTTGAATGATTATTTTTCTTGTCAATTAATAATGCGAAATTCATATTTATATTATCTTCCTTTCATAACTTCATCCTTTATTTTATTTACCAATATTGATGTAAAATTATCTAATGCTCTCCAACTTGTTAATTGATAAGGAAAATTTTTAATTGCATTTAATAAATCATTAGCAAAATCTTTTCTACCTTTATTAAATTCTATTTTTAATCGTTCTTCATATTCTTGCTTAGTCATTATGTATTTGTGAACATATTCTTGTTCTTGAATTATTTGCATAAATTACATTCTCCTTTTTATTATTATTTTTTCATAAACTTACTCTGATTAAACCCTTTCTTGTACTCAGGATCAATTTTATCCTCTATGACATTATCATTAAGCCACTGAATTGCTTCATGTTCCCATTCAAATTTAAGCACTTCACCATTTTTATCTTTAAAGAAATTCTCCTGAATATAATCATGCTCATCAAAATATTGCATACAAACTACAGTTACATTATCTTCTGGTTCATAGTAATAAATTTTATAATATACTTCATCGTTCATAGTTATTTACCTCCTTTTATTGTTCCATATACAACCTCAAAACCATCTGCTATTAAAAATCCTCTACGCAATCCACAACTTAATTCAAATTTTCTATTTTTATCTTTACCAGAGCAATTCTTTATACCACATTTATTAGTATATTCACATATTTCATTTTGTTTTAAATGACTACCTTTGATTTGTTTATTATTATTCATATTTAACATAATATTATTCATCCTTTCTAAGATTTTGATTTGTTTTAATAAAAACTGATTTTTGCTTTTGTGTTTCTATGCATGTTCTACCTAATTCATCACCATAATCTACGGCAAAACATTCACCATTATCACTTATACAAACGATTACACATTTTTCATTGGATTTAGTATTAAGTAAAATATCTAATAATTTAATATCTTTCATATCACATTACTCCTTTATAAGATATTTTAATTCATTTGACAATTCTTTAATTAAATATTCTTTTGTATAAAACCCACCATGAGAGATTAAATCTTCACCTTTCAATATAGTCAAAGAAAATCTTTGTGCATCTTTAAATTCAGTATCTTCTTCAATTAAAATTTTTAAGATTTCTTTCATGTTAATCAATTCCTTTCTATTTCTCTACTAATATAGGTACAGATGCAATACTAAAATCAAACTGTGATACCTCTCCACATTTACTACATTCGTATGTAACAATTTCGTTAACGTCAGACACAAAACTATTAGTCCCACATAATTCATTGTTACAATTAGGGCAATAGCAGAAACATGATTGATTATTTGTATTTTTATTTTTCATATTTTTATATCTTCCTTTCTATTATATGTATATACTCATTCTCTCAAAGAACATTAAATAATTCTTCAAGAAAATGATAAAAACTAACAATTATTATCCAACAATTAACAATTACATCCAATCATCTTACTACTCCCATTAAAACTACTACCAGACTTATAACCTGCATTCCTAGCATTTTCATCTCTATTAGTTTTTATTTTACTTCTTTGCCCTGACCTTAATTTCATTTTCTCAACTTCTGCGACAACCAACGCATCTTTAATAAGTATTAATCCATACTCTTTCACAGATTCTACTTGTACTCTAAATTTATCTTCTAATCCCTTTAACCAGCCAATAATAAAATCATTTTTTAAACCTGCTGTTTTACCATTTTTCTTATTCAATTTGACATACATTTTACTTTGATGTTCTATTGTTCTCACAGCACAATTATAAATTTCAGTGGCAATACTAACATCTTCCTCTAATCCAATAATACATATTCTAGTATTAACAGTTCTAAAAGATGTGAATGACTTGCAACGGAAGTTATTGCTAATGATACTTGCTAAGGATTTTTTCCACCATGCCATTCTGGAAGATTCGTCTATTGAAGTATTTAAAACATTTTTAGTGTTAGATGCATCAGAATCAGCAACGTCATTCATTGTTAATCCATGCTTTAATAATAACATTTGTGCCTTAAGAAAAGAATTTTGTGATTCATCTGCTGAAGTATTATTCTCTGCAAGTGCTAATAATTTCTTAACTTTGGTTAGAATGGTTTCTTGTTGTTGCTGTGTCATTATGTATCTCTCCTCTTTGTTTATTTGGTTATTTGGTTCTTTATATTATATTAACATAGGTGAAGGTATATGTCAATATATTTATTTTTATATTTTGTTGTTTTTTATTAGTTATTATAAAAATAAAAACTCTTATATTATAAGAGTTTACTGGATTTAATCTTTAACTATTTTTATTAATACTTCTATTATAATTATAAACATCAATATCATGTATTTTTATATTATCTTTAATTGTTAATTTTACATAATCATATAAATTAAAATACTCATAATGATACTCTCCTTTTTCTCCAGGATTAATTGTATATGACACTCCTAGTACAAATGGATGTTTATCCATAAAACCATCTCCTTTATAACTCAGAATAAATTCATATTTCATCTTAAATAATACTTAAAATCTAATTCTTTAATATTTACAATCTTTTCTTCTCCGTTGGATAATTTAATTTTAAGCATTTTATCTATTCCGTAATCTGGTGCTTCTTTTATTCTTTCTAATATTTTAATTGGTTTGCCATTTAATACTGCATTATTAATATTTAATATTTGAGAATTAAATTCAATTTTATAACTATCTCCTATATCTTCATTAATATCACATATGTTAAAATATAAATCATCTTCTTTTTTAGGCATAATAGAAATTAAATATTCTCTAACTTTTAATGCTAATTCTTTACTAAGCCAATTAAATTCTTCAGGCCATTTTCTTCCTTTTTGTATTGAAACTGCTACAGGTTCATCATCAAGAAAATACATCCTATATCCTACATAAGAATCTGTACAATACCAATTACCAATCCAATATGCTTTAAGTCTATCTTGTTTTATCCAATCAAATTCATAATTAAATTCTGAAGAAAATTGATCTGTATCTACATAAGATTCATTCTTTTCAGATTTATCTATTTTGTTAGCAATATCAATTAATTTCATGGTTAGCACCTCTTTTTAATATTTTAATAAATCTTGCATTTGCTATTAATATTCATCAACTGTCCTTATAGTAGTTTTCTTATCACATTTCAAACATTTAAATTGCGTTTCTAATTCATAACCTACATATTTTTGATAATCTCCATAAGGTTCTATATCTACAGTTCCTCTTAT
>Ga0209728_1001540_pt1 | contig 13772 bp, 20 predicted proteins | sample RifGroD1_FD_183997 | JGI IMG/M metagenome (GOLD analysis project Ga0209728, IMG submission 183997) | Groundwater microbial communities from Rifle, Colorado, USA - Groundwater D1 (SPAdes) (version 2) | ecosystem: Environmental > Aquatic > Deep subsurface > Groundwater | place: Rifle, Colorado... | reverse complement strand
TTCTTCTTTTATCCGTAATGGCTTTATTCGCAACATTAAGTACAGTTTTATTTACTCTTATATCGACTTCGAGAATGATTTATGGTATGGCGAGCGATGGTGCTCTGCCAGCTATTTGCAAGCAAGTTCACAAAGCTACAAAAACTCCTTGGATGGCAGTTACAATTGTCGGATTGCTGTCAGTTGGATTTATTTTACTAGGAGATATAGTTAAAGTAGCATCTTTGACAGATTTTGCTTTATTTGGTACTTTTGCAATTGTAAATCTAAGTTTAATAGCGCTAAGATATAAAGATAAAAAAATAAAACGTGGTTTTAAATCGCCTATAAATGTGGGGAATTTTCCAGTTTTGGCAGCTTTGGGCGCTGCAGCAAGTATATTTATGATATTGCAGTTTGAATATTATATTATATTAGGAGGAATAGTTATTACCCTGGCTGGTTTTGGTATTTATTATTTAGTTAACTTTGGTAAAACAAAGAAAATTAATCCAAAACATAACTATAATATTCATAGGATACATCACTTAAAGGTAAAATGATAAAGCAAAATCTAATTAGAAAATACAGATTTGCTAATCATTTTAATCATATGAGGTTCATAAGATGATAAAGCAAAATCTAATTAGAAAATACAGATTTGCTGATCATTTTAATCATATGAGGTTCACAAAATGATAAAGCAAAATCTAATTATAAAATACAGATTTGCTAATCATTTTAATCATATGAGGTTCATAAAATGAAATTTGAAAATTTAATGGCAACGATTTTGTATGTGATATTACTCATAGTAATCGTAGCTGTAGTTGCCCAACATTTGGTAAGAGCACCTGCAACAACAGATATATCGCAGCCCGAAAGGGAATTTGAAATTAAATTTCCACAGCAAGAAATACAAGTGGAACAAGAATTTTATCCTGCGCCTAAAGATAAACCAGATTACATTAAAGGTTTTATAATAGACCCTTATGAACGCCCAGATTACAAAAAAGATATAGCAGTCGCTAAGAATGCAAGTGCAAATTTAATAGTTATAACATTACATTTAGAACTAGGTGCAAATCAGACTCCGGAAATTCCAAATGAGTTATATTTCGACTGGAAAACATACGCTATCGATATAGTTAATGAGGCTCATAAGAATGGCTTACACACAGAACTTAGAACTATTAGTGTTCCGGGAACGAGATTAGCGCCTTTGTCCGATTATGATAATCATATTTCAAAGAGCAAGAAATTATTTACTGAACTAGCAAAATTTGCAGATGAATACCAGTTTTATCAATTTACACTTTATGAGCAAATAGACAGCGAATTTAATTTTGGTGCGTATAAAACTTCTGAAATAAATAGAGCTATAGAAAATATAACTATAGAATCTATTAAGCCATACTATGGTGGAAGAATTGGTGCGGGATTTACGCACGAGAAATTTGTAAAGAATAGAGATTATTACGAAGTGGGAGATTTAGATTATATTTTAGTTAGTGTTTATCCAGCCACAGATACTTTGCCAAGCTATCATCCATTAATTAAAGATTACATAGAACGGGCGCGGTTGGTTGCATCTGCTTTTGGTGTAAAGGATATAATTCTTGGTGATTTTGGAGTAAATACCGACCCTTCGCCGCCACACTATACGTCTTTGAAAGTAACACAGCAAATAGAAAGTGAGTTTTATCAGGAAGTTTTTGATAGATATGAAAATGAAGTTGAAGGAATAACTATTCGTTATAGTACTGAAATGTACGGAATAAAAGACCATTCTGCTTTGGAAGTTGTTTCAGAAAATTTTAATCAATGAAATTAATTGTTATTTGCAATAAAAATACAGCAAGCGTTAATATTGGAAAAGCTTTGAAAAGTAATTATGCTGAGCTACCAGAGTCCGCTACTATACTAGAATTAGATGCAAATGTTTTGGATTTGGACAAATATAAGAAAAAGTTTGACGGGCTTAAGCCCGAAATAATAATAGTATTATCAAGCCACGCATCAAAAGCAAATGTAGATTCATTTAGTATCCATCCAACTGGAAATTTTGATACGAATGATTTAGGAGGAAATAAAAAAGAACTTTCAATCGCTCCGGCATTGTATCTTCGTACTGGTTTAATAGACATACATAAGCACGCAAAAAGACGCGGATGTATGGAATATCAAATTACAATTGAAGCTACACACCACAGTCCTACTTTTAATCATCCAATAATTTTTGTTGAAATAGGTTCAAATAAAAACGCTTGGAATGACAAACTCGCTGCAGATGTTTTGGCAGATGTAGTTTATGATTTAATTGCAAAAACTGCCAGAGCGAAAGGTATTAGCGCAATTGGTTTAGGAGGTAATCATTACTCGCCAAAATTTCAAAAAATGATTGAAACACAAAACTATGCATTTGGACATATATGTCCAAAACATAAACTCGATAGTTTAGATGATAAAATGATATTAGAAATGATTAGCAAAACTATTCCAAAGCCCGAGCAGGCCGTTTTAGACTGGAAAGGTATGAACAGCTCTCAAAGAAAAAAGATAATAGATATGTTAGAGCGGAATGGAATCAATTGGGTGCGGACTTAATGCTTCATTTATAGCATCTTGTAAAGCAGATTTATCTAATAATCCATCTCTTATAAGTCTTTTACCTTTTTTTGTTAAATTTATAATTTTTTCACTCTCAGATAATATTTCTATTAAACCTGTTTCTTCTAACCGACCTAACATTGAACGTATAAGCTCATTCGTGGGATAACTATTGTTATCTTCCAAATCATCATCAAAATAATCTTCAAATCCAAATTCACTAAAATTGCTGTATCTGAAAGTAGCAGAAGCGTAATATAATGCTAAATGAAGTTCAGAAAAATACGCTGCTCCTTTTTTATGCATATAACTAAGAATAAATTTTTGAGTTACTCGTTCCTGATTTGCTACGTATAATCTAGTATCTCTAGATAGACTTAAGAGCATCTGTTTTTATTGTACGATTTAGTTTTAAACTTTGTTTTTTAGTAGCTTAACATATAAAAACCCAGAATTGTAGTCTATAATAGCTATATGACGAAACTAAAAAATAAAAAATTGAACAAGTTTTTGGAAAAAGCAGAGGATATTATAGATGTATTGATATTTCCAGCTACATTACTTTTAGCTTTTTTAATAATAGGACAATTTTTTCTTAATTTGGAAGATTATGAACCTTATGCGACCATAGCTGATTACTTTATTATTTCTTTATTTGTGGTTGATTTAGGATTCAAATGGCGCCATACCCATAATTTGAAAAAGTTTTTCAAATATTACTGGCTTGATATATTAGCAGTATTTCCGTTTTACTTATTGACAAGAACATATCTTGGATTTGCCCAATTTATAGGCGGAGCAGATGTACAGGAAGTCTTTCATACGATTGCCGGCCTGCGCGAAAGTCAGATAATTAAAGAGATTAAATTTCTAAGAACATTACGTGGTATAAAATTAGGGCAAAGAGTAATTAGACTTATAGCTTTAAGATTTAGAACAACGCACAACAAAATGTTAAGACGTTATGCAGCTAAGCAAAGAAAATATTTAAGAAAAAGATCTAAGCGCCAGTAAAATCATCAACTGATATTTGTAAATTCTCGCCTTCTTTCAAAATACCTTTCGCTTTTAGATATTCATTTGCGAATATCCAGAAAATAAGTCCGAGAGATTTTGCACCTTTATTGTTGCATGGAACTACTATGTCAATATTTTCAGTAGTGTTATTAGAATCACAAAGTCCGATTATTGGAATACCTATATTTAATCCATCTTTGACAGCATTTTTATCTGGAAATGGATCTACGACTAACATAATTTTTGGTTCAAAGAATGTATCTAAATTTGGATTTGTTATTGTACCAGCAGGATATCGTCCAGCGAAAACGTGCTTTACTCCTGTCGCTTTTGCAAAGGCTTTAACAGGTGCCCAGCCATTTTCTCGTCTTGAAATTACAACAATATTCTGAGTATCGTATTTTGCCAATTTTTCAGCAGCAGCTTTTAATCCATCATTTATCTTTTCTATATCGAGAACACATAAGCCATTTGGACTTATTTTGTAAATATATTTAGCCATATGTTTTGTTCTGAATTTTGTTCCTATATGTATGCCCGAAGAAATTAATTGGTCTAATGGTACTAAGGTTTGTTTTATATCTGTCTGCATTTGTTCCATCAGTCTTCCTCGATTTTAACTGGCTGCGGTCTTTTGATATTTATAGGCAATACCCCTGCTCTCAATTCTTCTTTCGCGATTGTTACTGTATTATATATGTCCTTAGGTCTTTTTATCAAAAGTGGTGCGCCCATAGAAATTTGCAAAGCTCTTGCACCTATAATTCGAGCAATCTCATATTTAGTAAATTTTTCCATATTCTTAACTTTATCCTTGGTTTAAAAGGCTTACTTTGAAGGAATAAGCTTCCGTAGTTTTTTACCTAATTCGACAGCTTTTTCCGTAAGTTCAATTACTTCTTCGGCTGTTAATGGTCCAGAACCGCCTTTTTGCATAGCAGATGCTGTTCCATCTTCAATTGTTGCTATCGATAGCCTCGCATCAACTTCTTTTTCTTCACGCATTGTTGCATCAACAAAAAGATTGCCGCTTAATTTTCCAAAAGTTGTAAGTACTGGTATTTTTTGAACCGGAAGTTTTGTTTTTGTTAGTTCTTTATGCAAAACTTTTTCTTCATCTTCGTCGTATTTTGGCAGCAATGTTGTTTTGAGAGCAGCTATTGCACCAAGGGCTCCTGCATCAAGTAAATTACCATCATCATTTATCGGATAAATATCTATAAAAACCATCCAAACTTTTTCTTTTGGTTTAATGCAAAGTTTATCTAAATCTATAGCGTGACATTCACGAATGCCTCTGTCAATTACTCTTGAGAGTTCAATAGAATCTTTACTTGGCGGACCAAATTCAAAACTTGGACTTGCTAATGGAAGTAATTCTGCATTTACCATTAAAACTCCGCTTTCGGGTGAATCTGGAAAAGGTACGCCAACGTCTAATTTAACTCCAACAAGAACTTCTGTCTTTCCTATTAGAACTCTTGCCGAACCGTTAGCCCGCGCTATAATACCAGTTTCTATTTTTATATCCCTGTAATCGAAAGGTTTTCTTCCATCCTCGCGTTTTCCTTTCGCGAGCAATTCTGTCATATATGGTTTTAACATTGCCATCTCAAATTCCTCTCCAATGATGACCAGCTAAACGCTGGCGTTTAAGCGCTGACATTTTATTCAGTCTCCTGTTGAGTTTCAGTTGCATATTTTTTTTGCAAAGCTTTTTTCTGTATCTCGTATATTTCTTCGCAGGCTTTTATACTCATATCTATTAGTTTCTTTGATTCAGCTTTTGTAAGAATACCATCCATTTGCAATAAAGTTATTTCTTTTGTTCGTGGAAGAATTGCAATTGGCATATCTACTTCGCCAAAATTATCTTCCGGCTCGAACAAATCTAACATAAGCGTTCCATCTGCTTTTCCAGATGCGATTGAACAGACCAAATCTCTCATTTCTATTCCAGCATCAGCAAGTGCAACAGAAGCTGCATTTATTGCTGCAGTTCTTGTTCCCGCATTTGCATTTATAATCTCCATAATTACTGTTATCTCCATACCCGCATATCTTTCCATAAATATTGCTGGTGCCAACGCATCTGCAATTACTTTTGAAATTTCAGTACTTCTTCGATTTGGTCCTGGTCTGACTCTTTCTGATGTAGAAAATGATGCCATTCCGTAAACGCAATTTAGAAATGCCTGTTCTGTATCCAAATTTCTTCTTGGTAGAACTTCTTTTGGACCATATACAGAACATATAACTTTAGTTCCTCCTAAGGTAACTATAGCTGAACCGTCTGCATTTGGTATTACGCCAACTTCTATTTCCATTTCTCGCATTTCGTTTGCTTTTCTACCATCAAGTCTTTTTCCATTGACGATAAGTTTTTCTGGTGCGCCTACTTTACTACCCATTAGTTCTTCTCCTCTAACATGGCTTTGACTTTTTCAGTTAAGCCAGAAAGATGACTTTCTTTTTCAATTAATTTGATTGCTTTCGCAACTTTCGCTTCTTTTTCAGCGTCTCCTTTTATCCACGCCAAGCCGTTTTGTCCGATTAATATTTCACAGCCCGATAGGTCTTTTAATGTCTTTATCATAGAACCTTGCTTTCCAATTATTCTCGGAATTTTTGTAGGTCCAACTTTTATGATATTTCCACCAAGCAGTTTTCTGTATGGGCGTCTTTTTGCCGACAAAGAAATGTATCCAGATTCACTTATATCTGTTATTTCTCCGAATACATAATCTCCTATTTTGAAATAGTCAGCAAGTTTGCTGTTTTTCAAATCAACATAATTCATAGAAATTTCTCCGACATTTAAGTCGATTTTGTATGGGCTGTCTATTTCTAAATTCCACCCAAATTTACCAAAGCCATTTATTTTTGCTATAATTACGTCGCCTCTTTTTGGCGAGTATTTTCCTGCTAATGGTATTACTTTTATTACTCTGCCTTTTACAGATATTAATCCGATCGTGGCCGCGTATATATTTTCGCCGTCTCGGAATGCTCGTCCTGAAGGCAAATATTCAAGCCCCTCTGCTAAAAGAGCGCCAGGAACTACTATATCTTTGTCTTTTATGTGTATTTTTTCTCCCATTTATTTTTCCTCTTCAATTATAACTTCACCAGAAGTAAGTCCATTAGCAAGATTAAAAAAATCAATTTTTAATCCCGCGGAAATTTGAACTTTTATTTCAACAGAACCATCGTTGTTCCATTTTTCGCTGGTAAATTTGTATTTTCCTTTTAATGCTGAATATGCGCTACCTGCATATTTGGCTGGAATTGTGATTATAAGCTTTACCTTTTCTAAACTTATTGGAAGTATAGCTCTTAAGCTTTCAATTATTCCATCTAGCTGCTCTTCTACAGATTTGTAAGCATCAATTTGAACTTTAGCCTGCTGCATCGCATTTTCTATTCTAATTCTTGGATGTGGTAATTTTGTTTTTGGATCTGCAGCGTTTACTTGAATATAATCAATTATTTTAGATTTTTTCGCATCAAACATCTGCTTTCTTTGTTCTTGCGTGAGGGAAAGTTCGCCTTTCCTTAAAATTATTGTTGCGACTTCTTTTTCATTATCTGTGCCAAGCCATTTTTTCATATCTGTATGAGCTGCAAGCTCTCCTCTCTTTGCATCTGAAAATATTTTTGGCGTTTCGAGAATATCTTTTAAATCCAAATCTTTTCCCGCTCTAAACTTAAGAGCTAAATCAGAATCTTTTAATACTATTTCAAAAATAACACCACCTTTTTTAATTTTAGCGATAGCTATTGGTTCTGTTCTTGGTCTATCCATACCTTGCGGTCTATAAGCCATTTATTTTAATTCGATCTTTTGGGCTTTGCTGTTCGCAGATACAGCCATAGCTTCTAATCTCTCAAGTGAAAATTCTTTTCCAAGAATCTCCTTGAAAATTTCAAGTGCTAGTTTCTGAGCATCTTCTGCATTCATATTTTGTTTCCATTTTTTTTCCAAAATCACGTTTGCTTCTGGAGCTCCACCACCAATTGCTTTGGCATAGTATTGAGTGTATATTCCGGATGGGTCTGTTTCAAACAAACGTATTCCGGTTTTGTCCATTCCGCCAAAAAGGAAACTTACACCAAAAGGTCTTATTCCTCCATATTGAGTATACTGTTGTTCTATATCTGAAATATATTTGACAATGTCTTCGACTGCAGGCAGTTCTCCGTATGTTAATTTATATTGCTGTGCGAAAACTCGTGAACGTTTGATTATAACCCTCGCATCATTCATATATCCTGAGAAAGATGAAATTATGTGTTCATCTATTTCAGAAATCTTTTTTACTGATTCCGCAACTAATAATTTTTCATTTAATCTTCGGTCTGACATCAAAAGAATTCCATCTTTGTAAACTATACCGAGCGTTAATACGCCAAGACTTACAGCTTTCTTTGCATATTCTACCTGCAGCAGTCTTCCATCTGGACTGAATACTGTAATTGCGCGGTCATATCCCATCGCTTGTTGCGGCAATAAATTACTCATTTTTATCTCCTTTTAGTTTGTCAATAGCACCAGATACTTTTATTGAAGATATCGTTGCTTTTTTACCTTCTATATCTTTAACCAACGTAAGTGCAGCAATTGTGTCATCGACATATTTGTGTCCTGTCCGGACTATCGCGTGTTTTCCATCCCACGTATCCGACAATAATTGTACTCCTGCGCGAGCCATATTTAACTCACCGAGAAATTTTAGACCAGCCTGAATGACTGCTCTTTCTAAATCACCTTTCTCGACTCTTTGAGTAGAGTCGACTTTTATCCTTATATAACGTTTTCGCTCTTTAGAAGAAGGCTGTATTTTGGCCATTACGTTAGATTATGAGGTCATCTATTTAAAAATCTACTCTATAGGTGTCGCATATAAATCTTCTAATATATCGTTTATGCCTTCCAAAGCAAATTTATCATTTCTTATACCTTCTACAGAACCATTAATTTTTTCGGCAATTTCTATTCTTGAAATGTACTTTGTTTGATGTAATTCTAATAGAGCGATCAAATCGCTTTTGTTAAAATCAGCTGGTAGCTTTACTTTTTCAAATGGTTTAAATTCTATTGTAACTTCATAGCCCTTAATAATAGCCCTGCCACGCGCTTGCATATCGCTGCTATCAAAAATCTTGTATTCATCGTTATCTTTGTGTTTGCTTATTTGTATTGTCATATAAATTTAGCTAAACTTAAGATTAAAAACCTAATTGATAAAAACCCAATCTGAACTAGTTCAAATAGACCCAGCGAAACTTTGTTGCCTGGAATTTATATTTTATAGACCAAGTCCCGCGCTCTTGCAGGTTTATTTGTTTTCATACCTATATTATCGCCACGTTTTGCAGTTTTTATCGTGGTATGTTCTATTTGCATCGATTTTATAGGCTGCTTGAAATTTGTTTTTGGTCCTTCTATAGAGATTGTATCTCCTACACTTATTGGTTTTTTCACATCAATTACCGCAACAGAAATGTTATCGAAGAAATGTGTAATAGTTCCAACTAAATTTTTGCTTCCTGCATGAGCTTTGAAAGGCTTCTTGCCAGATTTCTTTGTCGCTTTTCGTTTAATGCTCTTCTTGACAACTTTCCTTCTGGAAGTTGATTTCCGTGCCACTTTTCGCTTAGTTTTGCGTTTAACCATAATTTACCTCATAATTAACGTGCATAGGTAGAATAAATAATTTACTATTAGATTTTATTTAAGTTTAAGCTTCAGCTTTTACTTTTGCGCTTCTGGTCCACTTCAATCTCTTCGGGTTTCGTTTGATTTTTAGCATATATTTCTCGCACTTGCGCGAATGGAACCAAAGAATTTTGCCGGTGTTTTGTATTAGCATTATTCCGCTTGCTCTATCAAATTCTTTATTGCAGTAAGAACATTTTGGCATTATCTCTTCCTGCCCTTAAGAGGACTTGCTTCAATTTCAGTTTCATTAAGCATTAATATATCACCAATTTTTAACGGACCTAAAACATTTCGTCTGATTATTTTTCCGTTATCTCTTCCCGCAAGCACTTTAACTCGTGCCTGTTTTCCGCCTTCTCGTGTTCCCATAGAACCAACTATTTCCATAACACGTGCTGGATATGGTCCAGTTTGTTCTTGAATACTTTCTTTTTCCTTTTGTTTAACGTCTTTGGCCATGATTAGAATTATTGAGCTGTAACTTCTTCTGCAGTTTTAGCTGCTTCTACTTTTACAGAATCTTTTTTCTCTCCTGTAATATTTGAAATTTCAACAACGATTTGATTAAGTCTTTTTTCATCTCCAGATTTAGTAATTGCTATGGCGCTTGTTGCTACTGGCAATCCGGCAGCTGCACCTAATTCAGATTTTGACGGAACAAAAACATAAGGGATTTTTTTCTCAGAACATAGTAAAGGTATATGCATTATAATTTCCGGCGGACTCACATCACCTGCGATAATAACTAATTTAGCTTCTGCTCTCTCAATAGATTTAGTAGCTTCGTTAGTTCCTTTACGGATTTTGCCGTCCGTTCTGGCATCCTGAATAAGTGCGAGAATTTTGTCGCTTAATTCCTTAGGTACGTCGAATTTTCCCTGCATTTTTAATTATCCTCTCTAGTATAGCGATGGTAATCATCGGATATAAAAACCTTAAAAGTTGCATTTAAAAACATATCGAAAGGGAGTAAAGTTATAAAGCGATAGTCTTAGCCAAAAAGACGGAGAATTACTATAGATATGGGTAAAGCCGATGATAAAAAATTGACTATATTTTTGTCAATAAAAGATATAGAGCTACAGCATAGACTTTTGAGACAGCAAATTTACAAATTATCTGTACCTTATTTAATATACGGAGAGCAAGTTTGCGGTACGCGTATGTTAGATGAACATTTAGAATATAACTTTGCTCTTGGAAGTAAAGAAGCGCACAATGCTATGGTGGATAGCATAATTACGATACAGACTTTATACTATATTAGACCAAAATTACAAGAATTAATAGATACCAAACGACAGATGGAAAAAAAGTATCCGCATCTTGTCCAATTAGAAAAATCAGACTTGGAAGACGCTATGCGTGAAGAAACGCAAAAGTAAGTTTATTTGTTTCTTTTTTATCAAGAGTTACAAATCCAAATCTTTCGAATTGTATTGTTTTGCCTAATTTTAATTTTTTAAGATGTAACTCGCCCAAACCTTTTACAATTTTGCCGTTTGGCATAAGAACTTCCGTTCTAATATTGTTACTTGGAAGCCATTGAATTTTTTGTACGTTCTTATTTTCTTCGCTCGTAAAATCAGCATTTGTTTTTAAGTTTACATTATACAAATGCATTAGCCTTACTTCTATATTTTTGTATTTTTCCAAATCGTTTTTTGGAATGTAAAGAGTTTTTGTTACATTAATTAATCGCGTTGCGTCTTTATCCGGATGCAGTTTAGCTTTAACGTTTTTTATTTTAGGTGCGTTTCTGACAAATATTTTTACAGGTTCTGGAATAAACCAATATCTATCTGCAGATTTGTCAATTATAGCTCTGTTATATGAATTCAAATTCTCAAAAAATTCGTCAAGTGAAACAGTTTTATCATTTTCATTAATTCCCATATCAGTTACAAATTTTGCAAGCGCCTGTGGTTTATATCCGCGTCTCTTTAACGCTCTAAGAAATGGAAGTCTGACATCATTCCATCCGGAATATTTCTTTTTTTGTATGGCTTTTCTCGTTTCAGTTGTACTTACGTTAAAATCTTTGAAATTTATTCTGCCGACAAATAATGCAACCGGAATGTTCCAGCCCAGATATTTTTGTATTATTTCCTGTTTCTTGGCATTATCTCTATGGTCCTTTCCTCTAATAGAATGGGTAATACCTAGCTCGTGATCATCAACCGCAACTGCTAAATTCATTAACGGCCAAACTCTATATTTTCTGCCGACTTTAGGATGAACTGAATTATTAATTCTAAGAATTGCGAAATCTCGCATAGCTGGATTCTTGTCAGACATATTTGTTTTTAATCTAACAATAGCTTGTCCTTGTTTTATCTTTCCACTGAGCATTTCTTTCCAGAATTTTAACTGCGTTTTTCCGTTAACATTTCTTTCGGGACAGCCAACACCTTCTGCAACTAATTTCTGCCATTTGTTTGGACTGCAGAAACATACGTAAGCGTGCTCTCTCGTTAGAAGTTCTTTAGCCCATTTGTAATATTTATTCATTCTTGAGGACTGCACGATAACTTTTGATACGCGGTTATTTGTCGCCCATTTCGCATCTTCGGGAATCATTTTGTAAGCGTCTATTTGAATATTTTCAGGATTTGTATCCTCTATTCTTAGAATAAATTTACCGCCATATTTTTTTGCGTATTCTGCATTCAAATTCATAACATAAATGTGTCCGATATGCAAAGGTCCCGATGGCGACGGCGCAAATCTTGTAATTACTTTGCCGCGTACTGTATTTTGTATTTCAGGAAGAGTTTTTTCGCGTACAACTGGTTTATCAAAAAAGTCATTATAAATTTCTCTTAATTCAGTTTCTTGTTCGGGAACATTTAATTTTTCTATATCTTTTATAGTTTTGTTAATTAATGGCAGTAATAAATGAATATGTAATTTTAGGTGAGGTCTTTCTTTTACCTAAGACAGCCCCGGCTTGCGCTTTTCCTTCGTGTAGATATGCATTAGCGAGAGAGAATTTTCTAATATCTAATTCAAGGTTTTTCTCTTTTGAAAGTACCATTAACTTTAATATACTATGCTGCTTTTAAACATTAGTGATACTATGAAAATTGGAAAGATTTTAGCTGTTCTAGTAGCAGCGATGTTTTTGTTAGGTATTGGCACAGATGGAATAAGCGCACATACTGATGTTGTATTAGATGAACATACAGAAGTTGAACTAAGCGCACATACCGATGTTGCATTAGATGCTGAATTGCCAGAATCAGCGGTTAATCCAGACAGTGCTTTATACAATCTTGATTTGGCTGTAGAAAACTTGCAGTTGTCTTTAGCAGGAAATGAAGAAGCTAAAGATAAATTAAGATTAAAATTCACAAAAGAGCGTCTTTCAGAAATACGAAAAATGGTAGCAAAAGAACGGTTTGATGCTGCCGAACGGGCAAGAGACGAACATAAAAAGCATTTTGAAATTATTAGAGAAAGAATTAATGCAAAAAAATCAGATAATCCTGAAACTGAATTTGAAAGTGATATCGCTCTTGAAGCAGAAATACAAGATCAAGAAAATATTGTTCTGGATTTAGACAGCGAAATACGCGCTAAATATAGAGATAGCTTAACTGATGAACGGAAAGAAAGATTAGATAAGATTCTTGATGCATTGTCTGAAGATTCAGGCAAAACACGTGAAGAAGCAGCTAAGAAAATCTTGCTAACGAGAGCTAAGATAAAAGAACGCACAAGCAAAACTGATGAAGAGATAGACGAACTGCGCAACAAGATTGAAGACAGAAAAGAAATAGCAAAAGATAGAATGGATAAAGTTGAACAGCGAGTTGAGCGAGTTAGCAATTTCTTAGAACAAGTAAAAGAGAAAGCACAAACACTGAAGGATAAAGGTCTCGAGTCAGAGAAAGCTAACAGAGAAATTCTTAATGCAGAGAAACATTTGGCAAAAGCTAAGGCCGCATTAGAAGAAAAGAAATACGGCGAAGCTTATGGACAAGCAACTGCGGCTGGAAGAATTGCAATAAATGCGAACCACTTGCTGAATAAGTTAGAGAATAGAAGCGACAAATCAGCAGAGCTAGATAAAGAAGATGAAAAAGAAGATGAGCCAGTAGACGAGAACGAGACTGAAGATAAGACAGATGATGCAGAAGAAAAAGAGTCTAATGAATCTGATACTGGAGAAAGAGATAAAGTTGAAGCAGACGTTAAAGTAGGGTATTAGAGTAGAATTATTTTACTCTAATAGTTTTCTTTTTTATAAGATTTAATACTGTCTGAATATTATATTTCTGGTGCGTCTTCAACAACATTATCTTTTATATTAGCTATATCTTTAGTTAAATTAATTAAAAATAACTGATCTGTTCCTTGATTTGTACCATCGTAAGCCGGCAAATCGTTTATGTCGCTTATTCTATTGAAATAGTATATGTAAATCATATCTTGCCCTCGG
>Ga0209728_1001537_pt1 | contig 13805 bp, 32 predicted proteins | sample RifGroD1_FD_183997 | JGI IMG/M metagenome (GOLD analysis project Ga0209728, IMG submission 183997) | Groundwater microbial communities from Rifle, Colorado, USA - Groundwater D1 (SPAdes) (version 2) | ecosystem: Environmental > Aquatic > Deep subsurface > Groundwater | place: Rifle, Colorado... | reverse complement strand
GATAAGAATAAAATTCAGTACCAATTCTATATGATTCTGCCATAAATTTTCTACTTTCTAATGTATCTATACCATCCCAATAATAATCTTCTTTTGCAACATTTCTTATGTATGTTGATAAACTGCAACGGATAACATGTTTGTTTTGTTTTATTAGATTTGATTCGATTATTTCTGCCACAGTGCCTTTCCCTGTGTTTGATTTACCTGAGATCATGATTACATGCATATATTAATATTTACTCCTTTCTATTCTATATATATTTATTATTTTTATCATCTATTCATCTTTCTTAGGATATAATCCACAAGAATGTTGCTCTTCACAATAGCCTTTTATCTCGCATTTTATTTTTGCATAACTAATAATCTTTTCCCATTCACTATCTAAATTTTTTACTACACTTAAAAATTCTTTCATAAATTTTCTAAATTCCCAATATGCACGATTACATAATCTAACTTCTGCCATATGTAAAATTGCTCTTGCGTTAATTTTAAGTACCATTTTTGATTCCATACCCAAAGGTAAAATATTAGCAATATCTTCTTTTGGAATTTTTAAATCTTCTAATTGTTTATATGCATTTTGAATATTGCCCATAATGGAATGATAAATAGTTGATGCAGATTGATTATTATATATTGATTCAGGAACAATATAATCAAATTCACCATATTTAATATAACGTGTAGATGATTGTAAACGAGTAGTACCAACAATATGCGTATAAATCTCTCTTATAACTCTTGCAGAATAATTATCAATTAAAACTGTTACTTCTGGATATTCGAGAACACGATGATGCCCTGATTCAATACAATCAATTCCTATTTGTGGAGATGGTTTACTTCCCCAACATTCTGAAGCACAAGTTCCCATTAAAGTTAATGGAGTTTTTGTATAATCTAATACTTTAATCATATGTAGTATGTTTCTCCTTTATATTTATATTATATTTTTATTTTATAATACCTAACTTAACACCTAAAACAAAATCTCATCAACACTCTCAAAATAATAATCTTTCCAATTTTCCTTCGGCAATCCACAAAACAACATCAGATTCAATGGATATTCACCTGAATCAGTGCATCTCCTAAAATCATCTCTAAACAAATAAATCTTTTTATTCAATGCAATAGCAATACCTAACTCAATCATAACTCCTTCATCAGGAGGAGTACCATTTACAATAGCAAATATAATATCACAATTTTCTACGTCTGATTTATCTTTTTGTCCTACTTCATATGCCCAATTTTTATTTGCAAAATCTATTTGGTTATTTTTTCTAAATGGCTCCCACACTTCATATCCCAATGATTCAATTTTAAATATAATTTCAGGTAATAATTTTTCATTTTGTTGTTTGGAGAAACCATATGGATTTGCTAGATAGACTATTTCTTTTACTTTTTTGTGTTTACAATTAATACAATTTGATGGATTTATGTAATTTTTATAATGATCACAATACCAATCTACAATCCCCAAATCCATACCTCTTTCATTTTCATTACTTGATAGGTGTTTGCATATGTTTGAATTTGACATAGGTTTATAATTTCTCCTTTATAATAATTTATTATATAATATTATCCAATCTTTCTATTATTAATTGCTCCTAATGTCTCATTTATAATTTGATATTGCATAGTTATTTGTTGTTGAAGTTTATTTATTTCATTATCATGTCGTTGTCTTTCTAACCTAATTATTTCTTCTAAATTATTTACTTTCTCATTAATTAATGAATTTATATACTCCATTAAATATTTCTTTTCTAAACTATTCATAATATATAATCTCCTTTTTAAATAAAATTTTGTGGGGATTTTCACCCCACTATTATATTCTAACTATTTAACTATAAATCTCATTCATCACATTATTAATATTAATATTTTTCAAAATTACTCTACCATCTTCACCTATTGGTAAAAACATTATTAATTTATCAAGACAAAGTAATTCATCTTCATATTTTCTTGCTAATTCTTCACTAACAAACGGAGTTATGTATTGAACTTTTGGGATAAGATTAATATCTACAACACTTCGCATGGTATTCTCACCATTAGCAATAGATAACTTTAATACTGCAATTGCAAATTTAAACTCCTTTCCTAGATTATAAGATTTTAGTTTCCTTTGTAGATTTTCTACCCCTGATGGATCAAGTCTGCAATTTAATGTTGCATTTAATTTGTTTGATACGTTTGTCATAAGTACCATCCTTTCTAATTTAGTGTAGGTCACAACCCTTATTTTAATATAGTTTTACTATATTAATTGGTTATATGATTAATTATTAAAACATAAATTTACCAATTAGTATCCCAATTACAGTTAATATGGTACAAATCACAATCCCTATAGTTACTAAAGGTGTCATCATATCGTATGGATGAAATTCTTGTTTACTACTAAAATAATACGCATAACCAAATCCTATACAAATAAATATAATCAGAAAACCCCACCAAGGGATATATAGATTTATAAAAAACACCTCCTTTATTATTTATTTCTATTCTCACTCATTATACAATTATATTTCTAATCTGTCAAGGTTTTATTTATTTTCTTTTACTTTCTCCCAATCATAGCAATATGATTTGCCACATTGCATACAGAATTTAATTTTGTCATCCTTATCACCTTTATAATATGCCAATTGTTGTGTTGTATAATCTTCACAATCTAAACAGTATAATTTAACTTCTTTAACACTTATATCACCATAATTATTACAATTGAATACTTTTCTAGATATAATTATAACCTCCTTTCTAAAATCATAATAAAAGATGAATTTCATCACGATTTCCGATCCTGCAAACCCTTATATTACAATGGTTTAGTCAATCGTCAATTTTGGTGAATTTGATATTTTCATGATTTTTGATTGATTTTTCTAAATTTATAAATTTCGTAAACATTTTACTATATTGTTTATGAATTTCACTTTGAAATTCATTATTGTTAATATTAATAGGATTCATTGGACAATCCCATTTATGATTATTAATATCTTGCAAACAAAATGGACATATTAGATTATCATTCATTATATATTATATTCCCTTTCTTTTATTTACTGATTTTTATCACTTATTATATTATTTATTATCTTCAATTATAATATAATTTCCACAATAACAATACGTAACAGGCTTACCATCATCCACTCTAATAATTTCAGGATTAACAATTAGTCTTCTACATTTCGGACAATACAATTTACCATTTGAACAAACACCATAAGAAGTTTTTAAATCATTATTCATAATTATAATCTCCTTTATGTATTATTTTTTTATTATTTAGGTTTTAAGTATTCAAACCAACAAGTAGTACAACCAATATGGCATCCATTTTCTTTATCTAAAACATAACCACAACACCAATCATCATTTTGTGATATTATACTAGCAATCCTCTTCCTCTCTTCTTTCCTACCTTCTTCTTTTTTCATTTCTGAAAATTGAGTTAATACATCTGCTTTTTGTGCCTTCATTATTCTATCCATATTAGATATTCTCCTTTCTTAATTATTTAATTATTATCCTTATCTAAATATAAATCATTTTCATAATGCAATACTTCTTCTAAACATTTTTCTGCTCTTAATCTAAATTCTAATGCATACGCATCTAAAAACTTTTCTTTATCTTCTGGTTTGATAACTACTTTTCTTCTAAAACTACCAATATCATATTCAGTATAAATTGATTCATTATTACTCCAGAATTCATCTAAATCCATTTGTAGGCATTTTATTTTTGTCATAATTATTTCTCTTTTCTTATTTAATTTAATAATATCTAATATAATATACTAATCCATTTCAGCACCACAATGACAACAAATATTTAATTCTTTTGCACAATCTATACAATATTTATCTACATTAGAATTGTGATGTTGAAATGGATTATAACAATTCTTACATATAAATGTTGCGAATGCTTGAAGTGATATTTTATTGCTTATATAATAGCAATATTTACATTGTTGTAATTTTACTCTTTTAGTTTGTTTTATGTCGTTATCATAGTTATATAAATTTTTTCTTATTAATTCTACAAGTGATTTATTTCTTTCTGAATAGTGTTTTGAATCAAATGGCATATTATTTATTCCTTTCTACATTGTTGAATTATACAACCATTCCATTTCATCTTTTAATGATTCATAACCATATTTACAATCTAATCTAGGGAATAATGGTCTTGTACGTTGTTGACCAGAATGTTTAATAGTTAATACAATTTCATGTTGAATTATTTCACCTTCATTATCATATTTATCTAATTGACTAACAATAAATTTAGGTTTACATGGATCATTTTTGTATTGTTGTTTTGAAATTTTGTCAACTGCATATTGTATTGCATCAATTATATTTATGTAGATTAAGTCCATGTTTGTTACTCCTTTCTTAATCAGTTTGACAATAAAATTTTTCTAATATAACAGTCATTTCTTCTAACCATTTTTCACATTTTTTTAATTGTATATTTCTATAATTAGTATCACGATTAGTTGCCATTCTCTTATAAGAATCTGCGATTAAACTAACATTCCTATTGAAAATTGTTTCTTGTGATTCTGATAGAATATTATTCATATAGTTTCTCCTTTTTTGATTATTTGCCATCCTTAAAACTTTTTAAAACTTTGCATACATTTTCAATTAATTTATGATAAAATTCATTTACAAAATCATCTAATATCATTAAATGTTCTTTATCCCATTCAAGTCCTATTTCATCTGCACTATAATTTTTTAATTCTTTGATTTCACCTAATATATCAGTTATAATTTCATGTTTATCATAACCTTCACCTAATTGAAAATAGTCTATTACTTCTTGCAATTTATTGTTGATTAATTTATCATTAACTAATTTTGTTAACATATGTTTACTCCTTTATTTATAACTCATCTTTTATCTCTCTAATAAAATCTTTCACCATGCAAATATTACATACATTTCCATCTATTTGAACATCTTCAACATCACATATTACCATATTAATAATATTTTCTTCAATTGATTGTTTGTTACATTTATATTTGCAATAGTATTCTAAAATTTCTTGAAGTTTTCTTTCTGCTTCTAAATTTATTATGATTTTTGCTCCTTTCTTAAATTAGCACAAAAATTCGATTTGTTTCAAATATTGATTTTACTAAACACTTAATTTATAAGGGTTTATAGCATGTGTGATTTTATGATTTTTCTGAATTTTAAATATTTTTTACTTACTTTCATCAAATCTGTCATCCCAATGAACAATAGTATAATTTTCACATCTTTTATCTAAGTGTCTAATAGGGCAACAACGCATTGTACAATTATAGCAAGTATTTTGATTATCCATATAAAAATTTATCTCCTTTTATTTATTATTTAATAACTTTAATAATATTCTCTAATATCAGATATATGAAATTCCATTGTAAATAAATTAATATTATCAAACGAAGCAAATATGGAAATATAATTTGTTCTTTCTATTCCAAAACCATGAATATTTATTTTATTAAATAGTTTAATTCTCCAAGGCAATTTACTTTTAATTAATCTTTTACATGTATCACTATTACGATTGAATTCAAAACTTAACTTATCATATACTTCATGAGTTTCTTTACTTGTTTGTTCAGACTGTTGTTTTTCACCTAGAATTTCTTTATCTAATTCATTTTTTATTTGATTATACATATCATCTAAAGAAATAATTATTGTTTCTAAGTTTTTTTCTTATAGTATTTTTAATTTGTTTAGAGTTTATATTAATCACTCCTTTTATATATATTATTATATTACTAATCTGTTAGAATTGCAACAATTATTTTCTATTTTCCAAATAATCTTCTCTAAATATTTCATAATGTTTAACATCATAATAAATTCCATCATGAAGTCTTGTAGATTTACTACTTATACCTATAATTCTCCCACCATACTTATCTATGTATTTGTCATACATTTTTTCAATAGGATTACCTATCACAACATTAAATTCTATTTTCCTAAAATTATATTTCTCAAATAATTCTTTTAAGAATTGATATAAATCTCTTGAGAATGTTAAATTTTTATCATAGAAATTCATAATTCCTAAAGATGAAACTTTTTCTGATGTTCTTATTATACTTGCTCTGAAAAATCCAATTACATTATCTTGGTTATCAACACTAACTAATTCTATATCATTCCATGAATCTTCACTTAGTTTTAAATTATAATCCCAATAATTGCTATAATTATAGAATTTATATTTATCTTGGAACACTATATTTTGAAATGTTGATTGTAATTTATCTTTGTATGTAAATGCTAATTTTAATATATGTGATTTCTCCTTTCTGTGTGAAGTAAATTTATTTTTATAATTTATTTATTATTTAATTTTATAATTCACTCAAACCAAACATACTCATAATCAATCCTACCCTAACCCACATCCCATTTTGACATTGTTCCCAATATTTAACACGTTTATCTCTATCAATCTCAACACTAATTTCATCTCTTCTAGGCAATGGATGAAGTATAATTGCATCATCTTTCATTTTATTTATATTACTACTATTTATACTATATTTGTTTGTATCAATAATTTCATTTTCATTGATGCCTTCATTCTTATATTCATCCTGTAGTCTAACCATATAGACAATATCCATATCAGGCAATATCTTATCAAAATCATCTGTAATCTCATAATCTACATTTAATTGTTCTAATATATCAGATTTAATTTGAAATTGTTTAGGTGAAACAAAATATAACTTAGTACCATTAACTTTATTTAATAGTAATGATAATGACCTTACTGTACGTCCTCTTAATAAATCTCCGACAAATGCAATCTTTTTATTTTCTAAACCATATTTATATATAGTGTAGAAGTCTAAAAGTGCTTGTGTTGGGTGTTGGTCTGATCCACTTCCTGCATTAATTATTCTTGTTTTATCAGATAGATTATTAGATACTTCATAAATAAAATCTGAAGATGGATGTCTCATTATTATTAAATCTGAGTATTGTGAGAAAGTTTTAATTGCATCTAATTCACTTTCACCTTTTGTTTCTGATGACGTTGATGTATCTCTAATTTCTGATGTAGATATTCCTAAGATATTACATGCGTTTTGAAATGATAAGAATGTGCGAGTTGATGGTTGTTTAAAATAAAGCATTGCTCTTTTGTCTGATAGAATTGTTTTTAGGTATTTTAATCCATCTGAAGTTGATGCAATTGATTTGATTTTATTTGTTGTATCGCATAGATTGAGTAGATTTTCTAATGTGTATTGATTAGAATTAATGCATCTTGTTTGGTTATTTATGTTGATAATATTCATCTCCTTTTAATTAAATTATATCTATGATATCGGACTTTCATTTTCTATCCAATCAATAAATTCATGTATTTTATTATACATAACATCAAAATCTTTTTGACTTTGTGTACCATCCCTACTACTCAAATAATATTCTAATATCGAAGTTAACTCTCCTTTTGCTCTACACCAAGTTACTCTTCTCATTACATTTAAAGTGTCACTATCCATAATATATTCTCCTTTTAATTTGATATTTCCTGAACAAAATTAACATCTTCTATCTCTAAATTTCCATCATAATATTCAGTCGCATCTTCTAAAACTAATTCTTTTGCTAATTTAATTGCCTCTTCTTTATTTTTAGCGTCTACAGTTAAACTAGCACAAAATCCTACTGCCATTTCTACAACAAATTTTTTCATAGTTTCTCCTTTATAATTTATAAATTATTTCAACAATTTCTTCCATTCATCACTTTTATATATTTCATCTAATTTATCATACAATTCTTTACCGTATAATTTTACTAACACATCTTTACTATGTTCATACATAGGTACACCTTTGTCTTTATTTATAATACATTTATTAAAACAATGATAGTCTCGCCACCTACTAAAATCAGCATTTCTTGAATCATTAGATACTGTAGTTAATATATATTTATTATTATACTCTATAATATCTAATGGAAACATATAACAATCGAAAGGTTTTACTTCTAAAATGTCAATATTATTATCTAATGCGTATCTATGTAATGCACAATAAGACATTTCATTTTCTATGAAACTAAAAATACACAAATCATAATCTATAAAGTCTGTACTATTATCATCATAATTTTGCTTATTATATTTCCATCCAAATTCCCTTATATAATCTTGATTTTTACCTGATAAGTATGGCAATATCTCATCTAAATGTTCATCTATATATTGTTCTGTTTTCTCAGACATTTTATAAGAACCTGTCTCACAACATGATCCATCAATAAATTCTATATCATTTAAAGGATTATCATTTTTATATTTAATAATCATATCACAATTATCTTTATCACATAGAAATTTTCTATTAAAAATATTTTCTACATCAATTATAAATTTTTTATTGTTAATAGATATTTCTAATATAGGAGTATCATGTAAAAATCTATTTATTTTTCTTATTAGAGTATTATTTGATTTTTCTAATGTATCATAAAATTCTACATAGTTTAAGGTAGTCATGTATATAAATATTCTCCTTTTAATATTATATATTTTATATTTAATATATTTTTATTCGTTTCTTACATAACCTAATTCATCTGCTATTTCAGTAAATAATTCCAAAACTTTATCAATTAATTCTGGTTGCTTATAAAAACTTACTTCATCTTTCTTCTTATCTGTGCTAATACCTAATTTAGTTTGACATTCTTTACATATAAATAATTCTGTTTTTGTTGCAATACTAGATGAATAATTTCCATCTGAAACATATTCACTTCCAATTTTACCTATTAATAATTTAATTGCTCTAAATTCCGATTCTTCTGATTTATTATAAATTTTCTCAGTATTACATTTGTCACAAATATGAATTACTTTTTTCATAATAATTTATTCTCCTTTTATATTTTTATTATTTTATTTATTTTATTTTAATAATCTCCATATACATATATATCCCAACTATATTGCTTATAATTTCTCAATATAGATTCATCTGCATCTTTAAATCTCATTTTTGCATACTTACAAAATATTTTATATAATTTTTGTGCTTTGATTCTATTACCATTTTCAAATTCATCTTCCATCCATTGAAGTAATTCAGATAGTTTTAGCATAATATATATTTCTCCTCATATTGATTTATAAATATATGTAATACTAATTGGATATTCATTGCAATATATACAAAAGTATTCCTGTTTAGATGAAGTCATAAAATCATTAGGTAAAGTTTTAACTAACACTCTACCACATTTTCCACATAGAGTAGATATAATATTAGTATTTGTTTCGTTCATATTATTACTCCTTTTTTAAATTTTACTTCTTAATTCCTGCAATTGCAATTTGATAAGCAATATTAACAGGAGGCCATTCTAATATAATTCCTACATTTTTCATTGTTTCAGTTAAATTTACTCCCATTGCCTCTGGACAAGTAATTATTTCATAATCTAATCCTTCATACTCTTTTAAGAATTTTTCACATTTTAATCTTAATTGTTTTCTTGCCGAGTTTTGCCAATATAAAACACATTTTAATTGATGTTCTGACCATTCAGGATGTTTTAATTTCATTTTCTCTATATGAGATTTAAAATCAAATATATTATATATTACATAAATTGGTTTTGACATATCTATATATTTATCGAACAAAGGTGCAAATGGAGGACAATCTGATCTTTTTCTAAAGTTAGGACATCCTTTAGAATGGTTATAATAAGGCTTTCTGCACAATCCTCTCATTGCATAATCAACTATAGGATTAACTTGAACAATAAATTTATCATTATTAATAATTAATCGTCTCCTTTCAATTATAATTTTTCTTACAAGGTGCGTCTACAATTTTACCATTTGCTTGTAATACTTTATGATTGCAATTTGCACAATCTTCACCTGATAATTTCATATTTACAGTTTTAATATCTTTGCCTCTTCCTGTAGGTACGAATTGAAGTAAATGAACTTTATGAGCATTTTTAGGTATATATACATCTTCTCCTGGCATTAAACAAACATTTGCCTCTACTTGTATTTCTTTTATTACAGAAGTATTATATCTAATTTGAGTTAATTCATTAGTATATACCCAAACATCAGGAGTTAATTGCTTACATAATTGTAGTATCTCATAAAATTTAGGATGCGATAATGGTTCTCCACCTGATATATTAATTCTATCTGTTACTAATATTTTATTAGAATTTAAGAATTGTTTGATTGTTTCTATGTCAATATGAATACCATTTTCTGTTGCATTAGTAGAACAATAACTACAATTATGTGGACAATATTGAGTTATTTCAATTGTGTATTCTGTCATATTAAATTTCTCCTTTTTATTTTTAAAATATTTTACTATTATATTCCATCTTAATTCTAATTGCTTTTTCTAAATCAATTTTATATTTTCCACATACATCAAATACTCTAATAACAACATCTGCTAATTCAATAGGAATACCTAAAGGTTTTTCACTATTACTGTCATAATATATTTCATTAAATCCTTTTTTATTTCTATACTCTTCTAATGTCTCGGATAATTCACTATGTATTAATGCAATAATATCACCAAAACTTCTATCTTCATCATTCCATCCATGTGCTATTTTGTTTTCGTATACTTTTTTAGATAATTTATTTATCATATTGTTTCTCCTTTTCTTATTTATTTTATTTTATTTTATTTATAAAATATATATTCAAATTCTGTAATATATCCGAATTGTGAACATTTATTCATATAAACTAATACTAAATTTTTAATTATATCACTTCGTATACTTAATTCTTTTACAACATTATCACTTTCTACTATATAAATAGTTTCCATATCGCAAATAAATCCTCTTTTAAATTCTGATATTTCTTCAGCACATTTTAAGATTATTCTATCTTCATCTTCATCAAATTTTTGGACAGTTTTAATTTCTAACATATAATTATCATTTTGAAATATTTTAATGTTTGGCATACCTTTTATAAATTTCATGTTTTGTTTATTCTCCTTTCTTATTTAATTTTCTATTTCTTTTATCACATTCATTTTTTGCATCTTCTTTATTAAAATGTAAATACAATTCAGATTCACCATATGCAGAATCTATTCTATCATAATATCTTAAATTACCGGTTGTTTTACATCTATCAATTTTAATAATTTTTACTAGATTGTTTGATACAATCCATTTTTCTTCATAATATGTACCATCACCATTACATTTTTCACAATCATCATTTACACTTCCATTTGAATGACAATCTTCACATACAACTTTAAAATCACCTAATTGAATTTCATACATTAGGATAGGCAATTTAATTTCTTGTATCATATTTATCTCCTTTTTATTTTATTCTACTTTTATTAACTCTTCTTCTGAGAAAGATGTATCTTTTAAAAATTCATCATCAATTTGATAAGGTGCATAAATATCATCTATATTATATATTGTAAATACATTATTTATATTTTGTTTTATATAAGACTCATAATCTCTAAAATTTTTATTATCCTCTGGTTTTAATCCTTCCCAATCTGCCTCCTCTAATTTCTCTAAATTGAATTTAATTTTATCTCCAATTTTTAACATATTATTCTCCTTCTTTGATTTAGTTTTATATTGTGGGCATTGAAATTCTTTTGGACATTTTAATCCTAAATCACAATGGCATTTTCCCTCACTTGTTAAACATTTAAATTGTTTTTCTTTGTAATAATGTATACAAATAATATTCATATATATTTATCCTTTCTAAAAAAATTTGAATAAAACCGATATTTGGTAACAATATTTTTTGGTAATTATTATATTTCTTGTTTATATAGTTTATAAACCTTTAATTTATAAGTGTTTACAAGCATTAATATAGGTAAAATCAGAAATATTGCAAAATTAGTAATTTTACCTATATTGTGACCAAACGAACATTTGGTTATGATTTTATTTTATGTATTTTTATGTATTTTTATTGATTAACTGGCTAACTCTTTCATTTGCAATGTTAAAATATTTTTCTTCTTTCTCAATTCCTATGTATTGTCTATTTGTGTTTAAACAAGCAATTGCTGTAGTGCCTGAACCAATACAATTGTCTAATACTATGTCATTTTCATTTGTGTATGTACGGATTAAGTATTCAAATAATACTACAGGTTTTTGAGTAGGATGTGGTGGATTATGTTCACTACTTATTTTTATTACAGTAGAAGGATAACCTTCAAATTTAATTGTTCTTTCTAATTTATGTGATGGACGTTTATAATTATGTTCACTGTCATATTTTCTTGGTCTTTTCCATTCTTTATTTACCTCTTTAACTCCTTGTGGATAATATACCATTCTTCTTTTACTGCCATTAGCACAAGTACCTTTACTAAATATACATATATCTTCATGTAATTTTAATGGCATATTGGGAGCATTAGGAAAATTTGCTGCTTTTGTTTTCTCCCATACCCAACAATATTTAAACAATTTTATATTGCTAATTATTAAATTACTTGTAAATGGTTGAGTTGCAGTTAAAACTATAGCACCATTATCTTTAATAATTCTTTCATAATGCATCCATAATTCTTCAAAAGGTATAATCACATCCCATTTACATTGTGTCGTGCCATAAGGTAAATCACACAAAATCATATTTATTGATTTATCATCAATATCCTTCATTACTTCTAAGCAATCGCCTAAGTAAATTTTGTTTAATTCTATATTAACATCCTCCTAACAATTATATTTTAATTTTGTTAAACTTTTTAAAATCTGAATAAAACGTGGATTTGGTTATGATTTTTGAAAAATTAACATGCTCTAAACCCTTATAAATCAAGGGTTTAGAAATTTGTAATATTCTGTAAATTTAGAAATATTAATGATTATAAAATAATTTAATTAGATATAATTGGATATAGTTTGGTATTATTGTATAATTATTTTTTCGATTTATCTTTCATCTTTAAATTCTTCAAATACACCTAATATTTCTGCTATGCCAAATCCAATTGGTATTATATACCATTGTTTAAATATTAATGATAAAGAACAACTAGTTAATCTAATAATAGATTTTGCCATTGATAAATACAAATGCCATTTACTATTCATAATCTTCCTCCTTTTGTATTAATAATTTGTAATCAAAACTTCCATTGTTGTACTATCACTCTTATCTTTTCTTTGATAATTAGCATTGCCATATTTCACATCTAGATTATGTACATTATATCCTCTATCTTCAACCCATTGTTTCAATATATCATTACTATTTCCTTTGCTCTCTAAAACATTTGATAATGCAAACTTAACACCATTATTATTTAATTTATCAAGTAAATTTAATAAATTTTTTTCATCTTTTTCTTTCCATCCACCTTTTTCATTATATGTAGCACATGTGATTAAATAAGGCGGATCAATATAGCAAAAATCTGAATCGGTTAAATAACTAATATCTACTTCTCTAAAATCTAAATTTGTGAATTCTATATCTGTATCTTGCAAATAATTCACAAACTTAATCAAATTATCTTTCATAGTAGAGTTAAATGTTCGTTTACCAAAAGGTAAATTAAATTCTCTTTTTGAATTAAATCTAATTTGATTGCTAAATGAATGACATATTAGAGTATAAAAATATTCCCATTCTTTATTTACATGATTATAATATTCTCTTAATTTAAGGTAGTTTTCTTGATTGT
>Ga0209728_1001536_pt1 | contig 13822 bp, 14 predicted proteins | sample RifGroD1_FD_183997 | JGI IMG/M metagenome (GOLD analysis project Ga0209728, IMG submission 183997) | Groundwater microbial communities from Rifle, Colorado, USA - Groundwater D1 (SPAdes) (version 2) | ecosystem: Environmental > Aquatic > Deep subsurface > Groundwater | place: Rifle, Colorado... | reverse complement strand
GCATAAATTTCTCCGGGTTTGTAGGAAGCGTAACAATAATTTACACGATTTGTCAATCAAAAAGTTGTAGCAAATCCTTACATTCTTTCGCTCTGCCGCGCACTTCGGGCGATTCTTCGCCTTCGAGGCGGTTGCGATGCTGCTCTCGACGCAGCGTGATCATCTCACGGAGCAGGATCATCGACTCCATGTCCTTGTAAGATACCAAGATATCTTGGATTTCTTTAATTCGGTCTTTGCTCACCATTTCCCCCCTTCGTTTGTACTGCCGTCGACAGCAGTGTCTTCAGATTTTCTAACTGGTTCCTGTCCTCGGCCGACTTGGCATTGGCCAGGTTACTCTCGACCCGGGAGAGGATCTCCTGGATCGTCGCCTCGGTCGACATCGCCACCACCTGCGCATCCATATTGGTCTTCTCGGCGGCCGCCGACTCCTTGGCGGTCTTGGCCTGGGTCAGCCCCTGCTCGATCTGTGAGGCCTGCGAGGCGGCTTCCCTCATGCCTGCCAGCACCTGACGAGCTTCGTCCTCCGGCAGCAGCCGGTCAACCGGGAGATCGCGAGCCTTGAGCCGGTCGATCAGCAAGCCGTAGGTGTCGAGGATGGCCCGCTCCTCATCGGTCAGAGTAGTGACGAACTGGTCGAGGGCGGCGCCACGAACCTCTTTGGCAACGAGCGACAGGTTGCCCTTGGCTACAACGTGGTAGTCACCTTTGAGTTCCTCGTTCGGGTTGAACTCCATGTTCCACTTCAGCAACGAGCCGATCAGGCTGGTGGTGAACTTATCGAAAGCCCTGACCGTGTCCTTGGTGACCATGTTGGCCGAACCCATCATCATGCTCATGTTGTTACTGGTCCGGAACGCCTCGCCGAGCGGCTGCTGCTGCATCGCCCCCATGGTGTAGGCCGGCAGATTACTCTCGATGTCGAGCTGCTGCCTCTCCATCTGGATGACGTTGAGGATGTCGGCGATGTGCGACTGGGTAACGATCGCCCGCACCGCCGGGTACTGGGCATCGATGCCGTCGCCTTCCCGCTCGATGGTCATGAAGGCATGGATTGCACCGATGTTCTTGCGCCCGGGGGCGAGCAGGGATTTGTTGACCTCGAGGATCGGACCGGCGCAGGCCGCCATGTTATCCTTCAGGATCCGGTGCGAGACGCAGAGCGACATCTGCGAGTCCCTGACCTCCTCCGGCAGGCCGACGCCGGTCAGCCCGGAGTCCTCGTCCTCAGCATAGATGAAGGCGTGGTACTGGTCGGACGGCCGCTCGCCGAAAGCAGCTTTCTGGGCCTTGATGATTACGTCGTCGATGAACCACAGGTCGGCGAAAACGTCCTCGTCCATCTCGTCTTCCTTGATCTCGACCCCGGCTGCTGCCAGGCTGTGTGCTGAGATGAAGCCGAGGCCACGGTAAACTTCGTACCTGCGAGCGGTACGGTCAGAAAGATTGGCGGTCTTAGCCAGTTGCTGCAGCTCTGTTTCATAGGTCTTGGCGGTGTAGTTACCATGCGGGTGGTCCCTCAGATACTGCTTGACCAGCGGAGCGATGAAGTCCTCCCCTTTGCGCTTAGTAAGCCCTCGGAAATCATGTCGAGTCATTACCACCCGCTCGAAGACCATATCCTGATCGGTCCAGGCCTTGGCCATCAAGTCAGGGTAAAAGTCCCAGATCCGCAGGCTTTCCGGGTACGGCCGCTTGACCGTCTTGGTCTTGGCCACGTAGGCGCCGGTTACCGGGTCGGCATCCCAGACCCGCTCCTGCTGGGTGCGGACCATCGGGCTGCGGGCGACGCCGAAGCCGTAGATGTAACCGCTGCGCACCACCCGCTTGCAAAGCTGAGGGTAATCGATCTCGGCATCGGAGAGTTGATCGGCGATCTCAATCTCCATCTTGCCTTTCCTCGCCTCCGCGAAGGCCCTGACCTCTCGCTCGATCGCATCGCTGCTCATCGGCTGGCCGGACTGCTGCAGGGTGGTGAGGATGTTCTGCAGGGCTTCCTGCGGGATCGACGGGCTGGGAGAGACCCCGAGTGCCCAGTTGCGGTCCTGGCTGGGAAACATCATCTCCATCAACTTGGCCACCCCGCCCTTGATCTTGACCTTGGTGTCCCGGGGGTAGACATGCGACCGCTCGTCCGGGATGCCGGCGAGGATGTCCGGGTCGTACTGGCCGGCGTGTTGCCGGAGGTTCTTCAACCACTGGATCTCGCACAACGCTCGGTCATTGATGAACTGCCCGAGCTGACCTTTGAGCAACGTCCCTGTCTTCGCCAGTTCTTCGTAATTGATTTCCATTACTACCTCTTATAAGTATTTGACTTAATAGCCTTCTCGTTGAGCAGGGCGGTACGGCGTGGGCTGGTTGAGAGGGTTGAAGTTATCGATTCTTACATGCTCCGCTGGATCGTATTTGCCTGACAATAAATATAGCGCCCCGTACTGCCCGGCCTCTGCTACATGGGACCAATTATTCTTCTCAGGACTTTCTGAGTAAAGGCCGGACGCTTTGTGTTTCGGGTACCGGTATTTACTGCGCAGGGCTTCGATGTACCATTTGCATGAAGGATCGATCACCATCAGAGGGTCGCCATCGGGATAGTTACTCAGCATCTGCTCTGTCGCCTCAATCCGCACTTTTGGATCGTTGGTCGAAGCTCCTTTGACGATTGCACCTTCTTCTTCAAATTCTTCTTTCAGCACTTTGAACGCGGACGATTCATCAGAGTCGGCCCGACGCTTCCCGGCCGGGTCACCGATGAAGATCAGTGGGTTGTTTGGGAAGAAATTCTTAATGAGAGGTCGCAGTTTCAGTTTACTGAACCGCTTCATGCCCATGTCGAAGGCTACCGCTTCCCGCAAAACTCGGACCCGCCCCTCAAGGTCCATCTGCATAAAGGTCGCTGCTGGTGTGAGGCCGCAGTCAAAAGAAATGATGACCGGCAAGAAAGGATCGATCTGCAGAGGAGCCTGCGACACATGCCGCTCCGCCTTGAAAGTGGTGGCATAGACCGCCTTGCCGGACAGCGATGGAGAATAGAGGCCGTGGATATAGGTGTCGACGAAGGTCTTGGTCTCCCCCTCTGCCAAATCGGTGTAATAGTCCGGATGGAGATGATCACGGTTCTCCGCCTCCGGCGACGTTCCAGAAGGCTGTTTGAATGCGTCGACCTTAATAACGCTGTTCGGGTTGCCCTCTTCCTGGGGCAGATGCTCCATCATCTTATAGGCGGCACTGTCGATCTCCGGCGGGTTGGAGTCCATTATCAGCCCGTACCAAGTCCCCGGGACCTCGACCGGGTTCGGGTATCGTCTGAGCCTGCCTTTGATTGATGAGTAAAGGGCGACAGGCACTTCCCGAAATTCGTTAATAAATGCGCCTGTTAACTCCAAACTGAGAACCCTTCCTACATCGTCTTCGGTATCAAGTGGGAGGAACATTATCTCCGCATCGACCTCGCCGAAGTTCAGCCGGAACAACATCTTGGTATCGTGCCAGGTTCCGAAGTCCTTCATCCAATGCATCCACGTCTTGAGAGTCGTGTCTCGCAGCTGCTTATTGGTATTCCGGATTATCGCCCACCGTGAAGACCTCTTACCCTTGTTCCAGATCGGCACCTCTAGGCACCGACGCAAGATCTCGACGCAGCAGGCCGCACTCTTACCGGAGTTTCCAGTTACAAAAATCGAAGTATTATGCCTCGCGAGGAAAAATCCCGACGGGACAGTGAAACAATACTTCTTTCCGTCCGTCGTAGGAACTCTCTCGGTTACTGTGTTGTCGCATCGAAACATTGAGACCGCCCGCTGAGATCCCGGCGGGGCTATATGCACGACATACGTCGATCTCCAGTTCTGCTGCGAATAGGTTTGCACGCTGATCGTTGCCCGCCCACCTACAGCGTGAACAGCATACTGCATAAAATCAGCATCACACCTGTTGGCAGAATGATACCTGGTGTCGGGCCCTTCAAATAGACCGTCCCAGTGGGGCATCTCATCAACGACAATTTGTAGCTGCCGATGAGACAGACCCCACCAAAAAGCTCCTTCAAAAGTTTTCCCTTTATACTCAGACTCAAATACAAAAATCTCCTCGGTCGGACGTGTCGGGTAGCACCTGTGAATGTAGGGTATTCCAGCTGCTGCTAGAAGCTCCACAATCCGGGTTTTCTTTCGATCTTTTCTAACGCAGATTGTTGTCTGCCTCCCAACCTTGGCGTGGTACGCATCAGCGTTAATGGCTACTGCAAGCCGAAGAAACGCATCAGATACTGGGTAGTCTTTGGTTGTAGGGATGAAGTTTATAGGTATCCGGTTTTTAGAGAGCTTCTTTTCCAACCTCGCTGCTGTTTTCACTTTGAAGTTCCCCGCCCAGTCGTAGACAGGAACTCTATGCTCAGCACTCAGCTGCATAGACAGGGTCCTGTTGTGGAACCATATAAGTTCGTCACACGGCAGGACCACATACGCTTCTGGTTCGACAAACCGAAGAGCCCCAGACTCATCCCACTGAGCTACCTTGTCTCCCGCCTCATACTCATCGATACGTTTCCACCCTGTCGGAGTGAGGAACTCGGTGTCTGCGGAGGTACACCCGATCGGACCCATGATCGCTCGATGGAAGGCGTTCGACCGCATGAACTTGGAAACGGTCGGCGACGCAGTGAATTTGAAATCTATATCAGCCACACACCACCTCAGCCTTCATCTTCTCATCCTGCACAATTTTTAGACAGTCAGCGATCGCCTTGGCCCTGATCGTCGCATCCATCCCGCCCGGGATATAGACCCCGGCCGCGTCCTTAGTAGGTGCCTTAACTGCACAGTCGAGCAGTTGCTTGATACGTTCTTCAGTAGCCATGTTCCCCCTCCTCCGGTTTACTGTATCAGAAAGTTACCATATTATGCTAGTATATTTCTCTAACATTCATTTGGATGTCGTGCTCCCACTTGTGCCCGGTCGAGGTGACGCACCGAAAGGTCAGGCGGTAAGGGCTCGCTGCGACGGTGCCGGCCTTGACCAAGACACTCACCTTGCTGCCTCCATCATTGGCAACTGTGGTCTGGTCGGTGACCGTGGTTGTCACCGTCGTCCCGTCCTTATCGACTGCGGTGACAGTCTGGCTGGATACCGTCTCACCGGTTGCAAAGTTCCTGGAAAAGTCAGTGCTGACAGTGAACTCTTCGTAAGGCTGTTTCTCAAACGCATCCATAGTACACCTCAAAATCCTTCTTGGTTGAGGAGTCACCCTCTGAGTTAATCTGAAATATGATCAATAATCTTCTCCTGCTTGAGAAACTCCCGAGCCGTTGGAGCGCGGTCAAACTCCAGCATCTTCTTGTCCACCAGGAACTGCGACAAATCGACCAGCCTATGCAGGAAACTGGTCACGCGGCCGCCGGCCATGAACTGCTTTATTTCTCGTCGGAGAACCTCCGCCAGCCATTGATCGATGAAAATTACCGCCTCAACGGTAGCAGCATACATTTCCGCCGTGGTGGTAGCCTGCGCGACAACCTGCATAGCCTCGGAGATACTTCCACCAAGAACCTGCGTCACACTGGAGGCCTCAGCGATGGCCATGATCTCAGACATCAAGGCTCCGGCTTCGGCGTAGGCTGTCACCACATCAGCGATAGTCAAAGCAGCTGCCATATCTGCCGACGTTCCCTGTCCTGCTACAGCAACCTCCTCGACAGTAAGAGCATCGCTCCGCAGGCAGTCGGCCACTTTCCAGCCGTTCTGAGTTACTCTGACTATCGCCCAGGCGTAGCCCATGCCATAGGCTGCTCTCTCAGAAGACTGCTCATCCTCTGTTACCAACTCTTCTACATCACTGCCTCCGAAACCCTGCGCCCCTACTTGCACCTCAGCGGCAGCCACGCTGTCAGCCCTGTCGCCTTCCTCAGTGTTTGAAGAAACACCGGCTGAGGCCTCTGCCACAGCTACCGACTCAGCCTGCTCTCCAGCTTCTGAGTGCTCGCTGGTGCTGGTCAGGGTATCGGCAGGCGTAAGCGACCCGGCCTCGGCGGCAGCCGGAGAAGCAACCCATCCCTCCAGTTTTACCTTGAGAACCAGGGCCATCATGGAAATAGATGCCCGCGTAGCCTCGTTGGCGCTGCTGGCGGTGATGCTGCTTGCACCCCAAGGGATGGCTCCTACCGTTGTGCTGATGGACCAGCCATACCCTTCGTTGAAAACTCCTCCGGTTGTAAGGTTCGGCTGCCTGCCTACATTGCTCCAGTTGCCGTACGCCCCGCCGGGGCCATACTCGATACCGACTACCATATCCCCTTCATTGAACGAGATGCCGGAGAGAGTAAGTGACGCCGCCGACTCTACTGTAACAGGATCAATCACACTACGGAAAGGGTCCCCCGACACATCGACGTTGCTGAACTGGCAGATTTTCACAACATCGGCATACTCTTCCGCCCCACCGAAATTCGGATTAGGAAAATTCCAGACGATGTTGCCGGACTCAGGGTTCTTGACATACGCCACCATCACATTGAATCCGGCAGCGTTGGTGTTGGCGAGATGCACGAACGACACCCCGTTCAGTGTCAGGATATAATTCCCTTCCTGTATCCACTCCGGGACGCTGAACCTTGTGTGGTAGGCGAAGACCAGCAGGTTGGTATTTGCATGGATAGTGATGGCCTGCCCGCCGCTGGCAGTATTTACATAGTTGTGATACTGGTACGACCGGCTATCCGAGAACATCATCTCGGTCGGGATATCGACATAGGGTCCGTTGATCTGTCGAACTGGCAGCGTATCCGCCAGATCCGCCGGAACTTCTGAGAGGACGGTAATGGTTTCGGTACAAACAGATCCTTCTCCGACCCATCGATCATTGCTCTCGTTGGTAGGAACACCGTCCTGTTCGTCTGAAACCTGCACCGTCTCAGTAAGTTCAGCACCGGAGGGAATAGCTTCTCCATCTGGTGTTGCGCTGACAACTAGGGTATCTGTTGAATCCGCAGTTTCAGGGATGACGGAATCAGCATCCTCAGTCCCTGCAGCCGACTCCGTCGCTTCTGAGTAGACATACTGGGTCTGGTCCTGTCCGATACTCGCCTCCGAGATGTCTCCAGCTGCTTCGGTCTGGGCAGCGCGATGTAACTCCCCGACAGATCGACGCAGGGATATCGCCAGGTATCCAGCATAAGTTACACCGCTGAAATCAAACTGACTGGCACCCCCGCCTGGGAAGTCACATGCCAGCATGGAAATGGTGCTGACCATCTCCACTGGCCCCTGTGTCAGCCTCAGCGTTTGCCCGTCTGCCTCCACGCTTGGAGTTCCACCAAGGCTGATGACAGCCCCGACTGACAACCCTCCTTCTTCGGAGGCAACATAGAGCAATGGCCCGCTTACAGGTGTATCGGAAACTGTCGCGCCTGCCCGGAAATATGCATTACTAAACGGCATATAGACCAGCGGATCGGTCTGATGCACGTTTGCGTAAAAGACGAGGCTGAAGTAATGGATGTCCGTAATGGCAGCAAAGCCCCAACTGAATACCTGTTCCCCAAGCGGAGGGGCGGCCAGCACGTAAGCGGCGACATCGCAGATGAACCTGTTGTTGCCAATAAGTTCATCAAGCTCCTGGCTCCTGGCGGCGAGAGAAAGAGTTTGCCCCCCTATTTCAAAATGATTTGGAGAGTAGTCAGGCCACGGCCCCATGAGGAATGAGTCATGCGGGTCGGTGTAGTCTGGAATATAATTTCGAGAACCATGAAACAGTACGCAGAAGTCCGCCCCATCCGGCACCGTGATAGCCTCGACACCGTACATGCCATCATTATACGGCGAATAATCATTGTCCTTGTACGACAGGTTGACAACCCCGACGACCACGACCTTTTTATAAGAAAGATATTCATCGGACGTTGCTGCTGTTTCGTCCTGTGCTGCTGTCGTGGGGATTGCCCCGGCAGATGACTCCCCGGTAGCGGCAGTCTCGTCCTGCGCTACGTTGAACGACTCAAGGCTGCTTGCCCCAAGCACCTCAGCGACGGTGGTAGTTTCCGCCTGAGATACCCCGAACACAGTCTGCGGGGCCAAGGCGATAGTGACAAAAGCGGCGGTGACGGCAGTAGCGGAAAGGCAGTATGTCGTCCCACTATCCCCTGGCGACGCCAGTTTACCGATGAATAAGCCGATACCGCCGCCTGCGCCAGTGTTGGTGGTGGCGTCGCCATACTCCCACGAATTAGTAAGATTCGGATTTGTCCAACTGGAGAGCAGGGTGTTTGTGGTGGAGGCATCCCGATCGTTGCCGGCACAGTTGACAATCAGGCAATTGCTGACTGTCGTAGTAACGGCGGGGCAAGTCCAGAGGGTGTCTGCGGTTGCCAACACATCCCCGGCTGTAACATGAATCGGGCTGGTTGGGTCAGCTCCGGAAAACGAGAACATTTGCCCCGCTTGGTAGCTGCCTGAATCAGAAATAGATACCGCCGATTCGCTGGACGCTGCTATCTTCCAGAACACATACAGCCGGATCCCCCCCGCCGCCCCGGCTGTGCCAGTGCCTTGGGGGGAGTTAGCGACCTGTGTCCATCCACCGGGCGTAGAGATCGCCTGGTTGGCGGTAGACACCAAGAGCAGCAAGGTGTCTCCAGCCACATAAGAGGCAGGGGGACTGATGGTCATCGCCGCTGCGCTGGCTGCGAATGCCCCCCAGTCTCGTATTAAAGGCGCAGCACCCATGGATTAGGTCAGGGTGGCGGTGTAGCTGACGTTCAGCGTATCCCCGTTGGCAAGCACCTTGTCCCCACCGGTGAATAGTCCAGCAGAGAACAGGATGCCGGTAGTACCTGACTTGGTAGCCACAGAGTTCAAAAAGCAGCCTTTGATCGTCGTACCGTCTCCGTTGATGCTGAAAACAGCAGCCGCCGACAGAGCCTTGCTGCCTGCAGCAGCCGCACTCCATGCCGTGGTGGGACGTGCCGCCTGGGAATACTCAACATCCTCCGCCCAGCCGCCATGCGAAGCCATCGTATCGCCGACCGCTGCACCTGTCGTGTAACTGGTTGAGCCTATTAGCCCAACGTACCAGGCGGCGGTGTACGCCGAACCAGCCAGGTACTTATCAAGCATGTCATTCTTGCCAACAGTGGTGACGAGGTTGTCGAACGCCTCTACCCACTTGGTCTCCATTGGGATCGCGGCGAACTCGGACAGCACCTGAGCAATGTTTGCCCTCTGCAAGAATCGTCGAACCTTGCCCATCTGCCTGAAGGAAAGGATCCTGTCACGCAGCAGGACGTACCTTGCCCTGAACTCTTCGACCGGACCAACGCACTCAACCCCGTACCTGCCGATCGCTTTGGATTCTTCCATGGTCTGAGTATTCCTGCCGACACTTGCACCCTGGGCAGACAGCCCCTGAGAAAATTCAGATCTGATTTCTTCCATCATGCCACCTCTTCCAGTTCAGATTCGAGAAACCAGCGACGATGCGTCTCGACTACCCCGTCATTGTCGACGTCTGTAGTCCACTCAAGGCAATGCTCCAAGCATCGCTCCTGCTTGTTGTACTGCACGTCGACTACAACTCCCTCGACGGTCGGCTGTTTCAGCCTTGCTCTTTTCCCTTCTTCCAATGCCATAATGCACCTCAATATTGAATTTTTCCTGCTTCCCTCTCCTGCGCACAGGAGACACAGTATAAACAACCTGGTACGTACTGTCGACGTTTCTCCGGGATAGGTTCCTCACAGTCCAGACAGTGACTGCGGGACTCTCCGCTGTTTATCTGCCGGGCCGCGGCTATGGCCTGGTTGCGGAACAGCATCTCAAGTTCTCCTGCATGATCGAGTTGGTCCGCCATCTCAGATCCTGTCAAACCAGCCGCGGTACTTCTCCTTGGCAGGGTACTTACGCATCTGCTGGATGTAGTGCATCCCCTGCAGGCAATTCATCACTCGCAGCAGCCGGGGGATCGACACATCAGGCTTCGGAGGCCTCGACACGCAGTAGAGCCGCAGAGTCTCCAGAGTCTTCCAACCAACCTGACCGTCAAGCACGAGATCAGGATAGAGCCGCTTGTTAAGGTTGAGCAGCGACAGCCCCTCCTGCAGGAACTGCACCCCTTGGTGCACACCAAAGTTAACCGATGTATCGAAGACCTCAGTAGCAACCGCTGCTGATCTGTCAGCCAGAGCATCTCCTTGGATCCGCCCCCAGAACTCGACATAATAGAAATGCTCCACTGCTTGAATAATCGAAGCTGTAACTTTCCCGCCCGACTGGTCGAGCAGTTTCCAGCCGATCCAGTATGGCCAATTCTCTCGGGAAATCCCGCTGAAAGTATCGCCGCCGGGGTCGACCGGGTCGTTGGTGCGTAGATTACGCCCCTCGCGGTCCTGCATGACGTTGAAAGCGTCATAGAAATGCTGTGATTTGGTCATACTGTCTTCCTTATTTTTCTACAAAAAGACATTCACCTTGCTCATGCAGCAGCCGATCCATGTCGTCAATCATGATATACACCTCGCCGCAGTCGCCGTGCTCCATGCCCCACGACTGAGCGAGCCTGAGCTTCCCGCTGTTTTTGTTGTACTGGATGGCACCCAGGCAATGCCCCCCCTCGATCTGACCACCGATGCGAATGCGTCCGTCAAACTCCGGTTCGGACATTTGCGAATACCAGGGGATGCCTACGACTGCCACACCAAAATACCCGAGTCCGAGAATCAGTTCGTCAATTGAAAACGCCCATCGGTAGGACTTGATCAGGCCAAGGCGCTTGAGTTGCTTCACACCTTCAAGAAGAGACGTTCCTCCCATTCGCGGACTGGCACCAGGGTACTCGCCGCCGGGGAATGGGTCGTTCTTCTGCGCTTCCCAGTAAATTTGAGTGATGGCAAAATGCTCGTCGTATTTTTGAAGATTGCCGATGTTCGGCTCGTAGCGCATGGCGTTTGTCAGTCCCATGCCAACACAGGCGCCTTCACGCCCCTGATCTAGGTGATTTCCTTTCGCCTTGATCCTGACTTTTGAGATCGGCTCCAAGCCATCCCATTTCAACGGGCTTTCGAGTATCGATTCTGTCACTCTAAACGACAGGGATCTCGGGTCGAATTGCACCAGCCGGTCCAGCCTAGGGTCGCTCGTTTCTGTTCCGTCTCTGAGTATCATGCCTGCACCTTGCGAATTTCATTGATGAGCAGCGCCAAGTTACTCTCTTGGGCGTCTTTCAGGTCTTGGATGGACCGCTCGAGGTTACCGAACCGCACCTTGCTGGCGATGTCGCGCTCAGTGGACAGTTCGTGGCAGTTCTGCTGCATACCCAGGCAGGCAGGGCGGGTGATGAACCTGGGCTCGCCGTCGGCGAGCTTGAAAAGGTTGAGAATGTCCTTGACTACCGCCCTGAGTTCGGCGATGTCGCTGGCATGTGCTCCCATGTCGGAGTCGATGCGGGAAATGGCTGCCTTGGCGGTGTTGATGTCTTCGAGCTTCTTCTCAAGCGATGCGATCTTTTCGTTCTGCTTATCTATCTTCTCATGGCTACTGTCGATCTTCAACCGCTCCTTTTCCATCTTTCTCCCCAGACCGATCAATGAAACGGCCCATCCGATAATAACCCCGATCACAGCGGCAAGTGCCAAGAACCCGCTCGTCTCAACCATTCATTTCCCCTTTCTCGTCGTCTCTGTAAAGTACGTCCTCTCTGTCCTGAAATCTCTCATCCGATCTATGCCCTCAGTACCCAGGGAGACCCAAGGAATTTTTGTTGAAGGCTATCGGGCCTACCTTTCGATACTTTGCCCACGAGATACCGCCGCCTATCCGAACAAGGCAATACGCCCCCCACGCCCGACAGGTCGCACCAGTGGCAGAAATTGTCACGTCTCTCAGTACCTGGTCAAAATATTTTCTGGACTCGCCGATGCAGATCGGAATATTGCCCCCGAAAGCATACTTGTGCCCGTTCATGATCGCTTCCGCCCTGGCGCCGGGAGTGTAATCGCCGAAATCAGGGGTCAGCAGGTAGCCGTGCTGATAGCCGAAATCGTGTGGAAGCGAACCATAACGAAGGATGCCCATCGGAGAGGCAATCGGCCAAAGCGGACGAGGGACGCTGGCAAAATCAGTTTCAAATCCTTCCGGTATAATTATCGGCCTGGACTCTCCGATCTGGTACACGTAATCCTCAAGAAGCCTGGCTCTGATGGTGCATGGGATAAATTCGAATTTTGGTTCTGGGAAATGGTTCATCGCGCCTGTTTCCTCCAAACCCACGGCTGCACCGGTGCTGGGTCCATCCACAACCCCACCTTGTTGCCGGCGGAGATGCCCTGCAGGGTAGTCCACGCCTGGCAGAACCTCTCCCGGCAATACTGCGGGTAAACCCATGCGTAGCCTTGGAGCAACAACTGCTCCTGCAGGCACTGGGTGCCGACCATGACGAGTGCTACCGTCCGGCCGTAGCGGTCCCTGCCAACTGAAGCAACGTCGACGATCTTGTCGAAGACCTGCGAAGCGGTGAAGTCCCTGGCGGACTGGCCGTGAGCCTGGGATTTCTCAGGGGAATCGATGCCGTAGAGCCTGACTACAGTGATGCCCTGCTCAGTAGCTACCTTAATGGTATCGCCGTCAATGACGTTGACTACCGTGGCCGGCTCGGCTTGGGCCGAGGTAGCTAGAAAGAAGAAAAAGGCAAAGGTGGCCAGTATTTTGAGCATGTTTTTACACCTGTTGGGAGTCTATCGAACTTTTCACATTTCTTGCCGGTACGACCGTAACAATTAAAGGAAGTGCAAGGGCCTTCCTCGTCACAGTACCTGTGCCTGACATGCTGAAATCCATCCTTATCTTTTCCCGTCAAATAAATGCTTGCTTCTGGTATGACTGCCATCTCTCCCTCCAGGAAGTAAAGGAAAACTTCAGTCGCAATCTTCGTTTGGATAATTACATATCGGACATCTCGGGCCGGTGTAATTATGGCCACAGCGCGTACAAGTGTGCATCTTGTCACCAATAGATCGTTACTTTTTGGCTGCCGTCTTTCCACGGCCCCTGCAAATAGACCCCCCCGTGGCTCGTCCCGGTGTCATTGTCTCCGTCACCATTCGGCCCAATCCCAGGTTTGAACACTGTGCCATACATGGGGGCTTTGGAGTTTCTACCGCATGAGGGTTGATCCCTGCAGTTCTTTGAGGTGTTGCTGACCACGAACTCCTTGCCGGATGAGAAGACCAGTTTTATTGGCCCGGGCCCAAACTCAGGACCTTTCTTGTCGATTCGCCAAGCCCACCTGCCGTTCCTCTGTCCGTAGCTGTCGTACTCTGCCTTATGAGTATATGTTCCTGTCGGAGTCCCGGGCTCGGCCGGCGTTGAGGTCGTCCCGCTCTTGGCAGTATACGTCACACCGTCAGCCATCTTGATCACGAAGCTCAACGGCCGAGCATACTGGTCGCCGGACTTGGTCAGCAGGAAGACCGGTGCACCTTTGTAAGGTGTGCCTTGCCTCGCAACCTCGCCGTTGACGCTGACGTAGGTGATCGACCCGGCCTGCAGGGTCCTGAACAGGATGCCGGCCGAGCCATTGCCTTGGTCCGTGGCCCGCTCAAAGGTGATCGGGTGGGGAAATGTCTTGTTGCCGGACGGAGGTGTGACAGGTGGTGTGACAGGGGGTGTGACAGGCACACCTCCCGGGAAATACTGAGTGCAGAGTGCGTTGCACTCGTTAAGCGACTGAGGTATGGTCACCGCTCCCGCCGGCACTGCCCAGAGCAGGGCAAGGACCAGGATAAGGCGAAACATCAGTCTACCTCCACAAGTCTCAAAGACACTCGGGAAT
>Ga0209728_1001535_pt1 | contig 13836 bp, 18 predicted proteins | sample RifGroD1_FD_183997 | JGI IMG/M metagenome (GOLD analysis project Ga0209728, IMG submission 183997) | Groundwater microbial communities from Rifle, Colorado, USA - Groundwater D1 (SPAdes) (version 2) | ecosystem: Environmental > Aquatic > Deep subsurface > Groundwater | place: Rifle, Colorado... | reverse complement strand
ACCCATGATCTCGTCAGAGACAGGCCATCGCTGATTCAACGGCCACGCATGAGGTTGATAGGCAACTGAATAACAGAGTTCGTTTCCGGAATAGCCGGCGAGACACCCGTTCGGGAGAGCAATTAACCCTTTCAAGTCAGTCGGTGGAACGTCCCACAAGAGACTATCCAGGACTTCTCCAAGGTCGGCTGAATCCACCGTGTCAGAGAAGGTCGTTGTCGCTACTGCGACTGAACCAGCCAACTGATAGGCCGTATCGGAACTTCCCGTATTGGAGCGGAAGATTTCCTTCGTCGCTATGTTGTAGTTCCCTACCGGGGCCACGCTCATGCTTGTAATGTCCACACTTTGGCCGGGAGCAACGTCAACCGTTACGGAAGCAGAAGACGGAGGGCCTGCTTCACCATAGGCCGAGACGTACCGATAGACGTAGGTCCGAGACTCAACAAGCGTCGGGTCGGGGTCGGAAATACTCCCGACTACCGAGACAGTCGGGGCCATCGCCGGGGCCGGGACACCCAAGAGGTAGGAGTTGTTCGGGTAGGCCGTTCCTCCGGTGACTATCGCATCCAAGACAGACATCTTTGGAGCGCCGTCGCCGGTCCAGTAGATCCTTTTATAAGCATCCGTCGCCGTCGGACTTTTAGCGACATTCACATCCAGATCAACCCAATGCAGCCAGTATTGATCTTCGTAAAGATAGATGCTGGTCTTCGTCCCGACTTTCGAAGGTGTGTTCACCGTCAGAGGATTCTTCCACGCTTCCAGAGAACCGGACGTGAATTTGCAGTTCTGCGCCGTCACTGCCGCCGAGTCAGGAAGGTAGTGAGGGTCGGCTTTCGGAATGATCCCGCCAAAAGGCTTCAGCCTAATTCGCATTCATCTCTCCAATGGTTTCGGCTTGAGCCTTCCCGCCCATTGCTGCGACAAACTTCTGGAAGAACGCATCGCTCTTTGCGGCATCGATGACTTCGGTATCTTCGGAGAAGGCCCGGTAGACGATGTAATCGATCAACGGTGTCTCGTAAATATCATCGAGAATCGTTGCTGAAGAAATGTTCCCAATAAGAATCACCGCAGGAACCGCCGACTGAAGGACTCTGACCTTGCCGGGAGACGAAGGTTGCGGCGGATAGACGAAGAACGTCTTGAGAAGTTTCCTGTCAAAGCAGTAATACTTGGGAGTCGCACTAGCCGTCGCTGCCATCCAGTTCGGGTAGAGTCCGTCCAACACCGACTGTTCAACCGGACTCGGAACACTGGTCGCTGTCGTTCCGTCCGACGCGACGTTACTGATGATCCTTATGAACTGAAGGCCAGTGACAGTCTGAACGCTTCCCTCGACCAGAGTTATGACGGCAGTCTCGGTATTCGCGTTCGGCTTATAGAGGACGATTTCCTTCTGTCCTGAGTTGAGCCAGCCCAACAAATCAGCGTTATCCCACCTCACTGACCCCGCATCGTTGAGGATCTTTCTCGCTTTGTTCATCACTGATTCTGCGGTAATCGTCGCCATTAGTTACCTCATACGTTGAAGTAGTCAGGGTGTGCGCCCCGCATACGTTGGCTGTTCTCATAGGTGTAGTGGAACCTGACAGTCCTCGGAGATCGGAAGGCAAGGATCTCGTCAATCATCTTGCTCATGATTGCCTGGAACTGAGCATCGAGTAACGCGCCCATCCCGGTCATACCGACGGCGATGATGCCTTCCTGAAGGACGTTATCAATCAGACCGTTGTAAGGAATGACGTTGGTCAACGCGGTAAACTTGACCGGCTTTTTGTAATACTGACCGACGATAGTCAAGGCAGCGCTTGTCGTCGGAAACAGAGTCATCGTCGTTCCCCTCAATTCGTAAAACTGAGGTCTGCCGGCAGTCGTTAAAGAAGCTCTGTATTCGCCCGGTAACGGGTCGAGCTGCCAGGTTGACCCTGAGATATAGGGACGCTCGAAAAACCCTTGGAAATCAGTAGGGAGGGTCACGGTTGACGCATTCGCTAAGACTGCTTGAGAGAAAGACCCCAATATAAGTTCGGATTTCTTCGTCATGAGTCTTCTGTAGATAATGTCCATCGTCATGTTCGCCGCAGTCAGGAAGTCGATCATCGGCGGCTTGTTGATTTTCGCAAACCTTCCGATAACGATGTCCAGCAGATCCCCGATAGACGTTTCCCCGGCTTCGCTTGCCTCAGTCGAAGAGAAGACCGTATCGTACCCGATGACTTCGCTGGTCGAGACTAAGACAATCTCGATAGCAAACGGCCCCCCCGCAGGAGAATCGAAAGTCACATAGTACCAGGACTGTTCCGTTGAACTGTCGGGAAACTCCGTCATCAGGAGTTGGCAGTTGGCGGTTTCCTCAGAGACAAACGACGTAGCCAGGAAGTCGTAGAACTCGCCTGAACTGTTCAGAAGCCTCATGTAAATCGCGGCATCTCCTAATCCCTTGTCGTACCTGAATGATTCGTTCATGGTCTGTCCTTTACGGTAGAGGGGTTACTTTGTTGCCTTTTAAATCGGTGCTCACATCGACTGGCTTATCAACCGTGCCGTGACAATAAACGAGGCTGCCGTATGCGTTGACCGTCTGTGAGTTGTAGGCGCAGCCGGCAAGAAGTGTCGCTATCAGTAGCCATCTCATTTCCTCAGCTCCCATGTGGCCCGTACAATGGCCGTGTTGGTCTTCACTGGCGATTCCCCTACCTCATGGCGCACGCCGGCTCCTGCCTCAACCTGCACGGTCTTGGGGCAGGCTACAGACGTACAGCCGGTAAGCAGCAAAATGATTAACGACAGCGGCAAAGACTTAATACGCAACCGCCGCTCACTCTTGAGAAGGGAGTACAGCTTATTCGGGCTAATCCTTGAAGGCGTATAGCCGACCAGGTAGCCAATCTGTTGTAACGCTGCCGCGCATATTTCAGAGCAAAACCATTTCTCTGCCGACTGCCAACCGATAGGAATTGGAAGGAAGGAAAACCCAATGCCAATCATGTCGTACTTCAAACCATCTTCCCCTTCGCAAAACTTGCGGATTTCCTTCTCCTGCGTCTTATTGCAAGGGATGTCGATGAAGTCCCACTCGTCAGGGTCCATAATGGAATCTTTCCAGCGTGTCCCGCCGTCAGACTCATCAGCGGAAAAACTCTTGCCATCGGAGAAGACGAGTTCCGAATGGGAATATTTGCCGAACGTCCAGAAGCAGATGATGCGGCTGTAAATGGTGTGGCACTTCTTGCGGAACGCTATCTTCATAAGTCCCTCCATTGGCAATACTTGCAGCACGGTTCCATGCCATGCGCTCCGTTACGCCTGTGGTATGGGCAGTGGCTCATGCTACGTGGATCTCCCCAACCTTCCACTTCGCCTGTACCGTTTTCCATGCGGCATCTTCGACATGAGGCGCATCGTAGATGGTCTTGAAATAAAAGCCCGACACCATCCCCATCTCCCGCGCAATATCCGCCATCTTCTGCCATACCGACTTAGGAGCTTCCCACCAGATACGCCCATCCCTTCGCATCGGGGCAAGGTCGGCAGCGAGTCCGAAGTTGTGAGCAGAGGAACCGGGACGCGCATTTGTAACCACCTTACCTGGTGCTGTCCGTCCTTGCTCGTACAGTTTGAGTTGTTCTGCCATTGTGCGCCGACCAGAGGTGATGATCCATTTAAGCTGCGTTACCATCTCTGTTGCTTTTATCAGCGACTTTATTTTCTCCGCAAACTCCGGTTCCAACGTCTCGATTCTGGTCATGTTGTTCGCACTCCTTCCAGCCGCAATGCACCCACCTGTCATAGTTATGATGCTCGCAGTGGAACATTTTTAGCATCGCGTTTCATCTCCAATAACTCATCAACCGCCATCTGTAGCAACAGTTCGCACCGGTCAATCACCTGATGCTCTCCCGGCCCATACGCCCACTCCCGCGCCATGTGGCAGAGGTTGACAGCCTCGGCTATGGCGAGAGGGACGGCTTTCATTTCGGCGGCGTCCAGTTCGGGCAATCGCGGAGGCAGCAGCCGTAACGGCGGTGATGCTCGCAGGGGTTGAGGCAGCTCATAGTTTCCTCCCTTGCTCATGGGTAGCCCGATGCTCCCCCCACAGCCGTTCAATGGACTTCTCGCACTCCATCACCCGCTCGAAGAGTTGGCCGGTCAATTTCTCAAGGCTCGTCTTGACTTCGCGCACATCACTCTTTACGCCGTTGAAGATGTAAATCAGGCAGCCCAAAAGCAGCGTCCAGAGTATTCCGACAAGGGTGAATACAGCTCCAAGGTGTTCTGCCAGATCCATGATGCTTCCCTCCATTCACAGTGTTTGAAGTTCGTTTGCCAGGATGCTCGTTCGTGGGGTTGGTACATTACCAGGTCGCTTGCCACGCTGAACCGTCCCAACAGGTCAGTTTGTGGCTAGTGCTGTCAAAATAACAATCCCCTTCTTCTTTAACCGAGGGTTGCGCCATAGGCACGAAACGGATAAGCCCGTTACTTTTGATACGTAGTCGTTCTGCTCGCGTTCCTCCATCTGGTGCCGTCTTGTACACCAAATATGCAGGGGTATCAGTGCCGCTGCTGTAAGCCCCATCCGAAAAGGCTTCTATACTCGCCCCATATCCGAAAGCATGGTTTGTGTCTACTGCCCCCGCAAAAAGTACCCCACCAAGTCTACGATCAGCAGCATCCACAGCAGAGCCGGGGTCGGCAATGACTTTAACGAGTGCTCCACTACTAGGCCCATATGCGGAGGTATTTATTGCAGCAATGGCTCCTGTGCCAGCAAGAGAGGCGGTTATTTGGTCAGAAGGCGTTGTTGTCCCTACTCCCAACTTGCCACCAGTGATGCGTGCAACTTCGGCGTTATCTTCAGTGATGTAAATGTACTCATTACCGCCACCTGCATCAGTGATACCCACAACAGAGTCATTGACAGTTATTCCACCGCCGGTCTGGTCGGTGCCACAGGTGAAAGTATTAGTGGTAACATCATATAAAAGCTTACTGGTTGTAGCGTTGTCACAATCTGGAATGGGATGTTTTATTGCTTGCCAGCCTAATGTAGTTCCTTCGCTTATAAAAGACGAGGTGCCAGTAGAGGGAATGCGCCACTCTAAGCCCGGTGTATCATCTATATATCCACTCGCTGCAATAATGTCCTGCGCTGCCCCTGAGCTATTTTTGACCGTAATGATTTTCCCTGCTGTGCAACTCGCCGGTAAAGTTGTATCCGCACCCGCTGCCCCACTGGTTATAATTACTGTGGTATGAGAACAGGAGACTGTGCCTCCTGCTGCTACGCTGGCGAGACTAACCCCACTACCGCCGTTTTCCCACAACTCGGTAATGGTCTTGCTTGTCGTCCCATCCGTAAAAGCTGTGGCTTTCACGGTACCAGTGACCTGGACTGTATTAACCCCATCGTCGGTGTTCGCATAAGCGTTTACAATCATACGGCGTGGTCCAAGCAGCGCAAGGAAGGGATAGGCGGAAGAGTCGCCGTGATTAGTGACCCAAAATCGCAACCCCGATTGCCAACCTAAATCACTGTTTTCTTCAGATAAAGCGGTAATTTGCGCAGTATTGAAGGTAGAAAACGCGGACCCCGAATAAGGCCTACCACCTAGCGCAAAGATTGTATCTGAGGCAAGTGTTTTTGTTGGAGACGCTTTTGTCCCGTTGGCTCTACGAAAAACACTTCTTGCAATATCGCCATACACATCATACCGATTCATAATATTGGCAGTATTCTGTGTAGTATACTGCTTGAAAATTGCCAAAGCTGCTGTATTTTCTGCCTCTATATCTATTCCCAGCGGCCCTCTGATGGTGGCTATATTGCTGGTTGTCCCGACTTGAGCCGGCCAGAGACTTTTATCTGTAACCCACGTATCAGCTATAATAGTATTCCTATCTGTGCCAGTGGGTGGAGTGCCTACAGAAACTTCAAAATAGCCCGTCAACAGATTTCCAAATCCACCGCCAAACGAGTAGGCTTTAAACTCTCCCCTAGTTTGACCATTCCAGCCTGAATCATGGAAAGTATTGAGTCCTATTGTGTTTGAGTTAGCCCAACCGTCCCAATCAAGACCGACCACGTTATCGTCTCGCAAAGGGTGGAGCATTAGGTGAGTAAAGGTATTGTCGTTAAAGTTTACTTCGCGTGCGTATATAGCGGACTGAAACCCATGAATCACTATGTTTTCAAAATGATGCCCAGCTGACCACGCGGTATATGAGCCGGTTTTTACTACCTTGAAGCCGTAATAAGGAAAGTCCATTCTGATGTTTTCGAACTTGAAATAGTTATGACCTGTGCGACCTCCGGTAGTATCAGCAAATAATTCAATCCCTGTCCACGCCCCTTCGGTGGTGACTATGCCAGGATATACCCCCGTTGTGGGTGTCCAGCCCTCCGCGCTTTCGCAGTAAAGCCAAAGGTCTGATAGCTTGTATCCATGCAAAGGCCCCCAACCACGCCCCACATTCCTATCGTACGAGGTAGTAAGTTTTATAACTGATGCCGTGTTAGCGTCGGGGACTTTCACCTTGAAACCTGAGAGTTGCACATCCTCTTGTGCGCCTATATCGAAAAGTGTGGCATTGGCTGTCAGTTTGAATGTTGCGCCATTACCAATTATAGTTATTGGATCGTCAACCACATAACCGCCGTTTGTTGCATAAGTCTTACCTGCCCCCGCATATACGGGTTTCTTTGTTGCTATTGCTTCAGCTATAGCTGCCCCGATTGCTGTGGTATCATTTGCAACGCCATCGCCAACAGCGTAGTTATCCAGAAATACAATAAATCCCATTGCGCTTAATAGTTTGTACCAGAGGGGTTTTAAAAGTCCGGCGCTGACCTCTGTTGCGTCAGGTATCCGGTCTGTGCCGTTGGAAGTGTAATGTTGTAGTGCGTGGGCTTTCGCAGCATACCGCGCATCCCCCCGCGCGTCGGTGTGGTACTGGAGGTGATCGTCGGCGGTTTTGTGGGCTGAGGTATAAGAAGTAAAAGACGTTCTTGCAAGCCGGTCGGTAGAAGTATAATTCACAAACGCAGTGTTAAGCGTCTTCCCCTGCTCCGCGCTCAAGGGTACAGTCGTTCCCCCTACCGTTAGGTTGTTCACCACATCGTTTACTTCCAGTATGGCGCTTTCAAGGTCGGAGAGGTAGGCAAACTCAACCGCACTCGGTCCCGTTTCGCCCTTGTACTTGCTGGCATTGACTACACCTGTTCCTGAATAAGTCAACGTCCCGCCAGAACCAAGCGTCATCGTTGACGAGGTGTTCGTTCCCCCGCCCACCGTGTCGAAGGTCGGACTTGAACCAGTCAAGTCGTCCCGCCATGCCGGATTCCCTGAAGCATCAGTCTTCCAGACCTTTGAGGCGTTTCCTGCCCCTGAAGTCACCAGGCCAGCCGCAGTAAACGAGTTTGAAGGAATGGTCGAAGACGTGTGGTTGTGCGAGTCGTCTCCTACTACAATAGCGTTGTATGTCCCTGAAACATCGCCACCAAAAGAAGCTGATGTACCTATCTTTCCAGTGAACTGCGTCTGGACCGAAGACGTTACCCCGCTCAGATAGCTCAATTCAGTCGAGGTCACAGAAGATGTTGCGACTTTTCCTGAAGTGTTCGAGACAAGCGCCCGACTTGCGGTAAGGTCGCTGCCGGTGATGGTCGTTGCTCCCCCGGTTACGGTCGCCTGTTTCGCATTGAGCGCGTTCTGAAGATCGGTCTGGTCGCTTAACGTTCCGCCAATCGTACCCCATGATCTATTAGCAGAGGTATACCGGGAGAAAGTCGTTACCGTTACCCGATCCTGACTTGTGTAATTCGTGAAGGTTTCAGCAGAGACACCGGATCTGTCGATGGAGGTATAGGCATTGAAGACTGAGGCATCGACCTTGTTGCCAAGCGCCTCATGCAAGTCAGTCTGATTTTCAAGCGTCCCGGCAATACTTCCCCATGTTCCAGCCCCGCCAGCGCGTTCAATCGAAGTGTACGCGGCAAATATCGAGGTCGGCAGCCTGTCTTGAGAGGTGTACGCTGCAAAAGTAGCTTCATCAAGTTTCCCCGCGACACTTGCCGCTGCATTGGGCCGATGTTTGTAGGCGCTCGACGCATTGATATACACCAAAGCGCTTCCGTCATCACCAGCATTCGGAGCTTCGACCTTCTTCCCCTGTATCCTGTTGGCATCAGTCTTCGCCGGCAGTGCGACTCCCGCCCAAACGTGAGGAAGAATTTCAACACAGGCGATAATCCCAAAAGCTGCGATGATCGGTAAAGTGCCGCGTTTCATGCGTTACCCCTTGATGATGTCCAGAATTTCAGCAGCAGATACTTTGAAGCCGGCCAGGTCGGAAACGTCCTTGACTTTTGGCAGAGCAGGCTTGTTGCCGATGGACTTGCCGTAAGACTCGACGGGAATCTGCGCAATTGCAGCCTTGATGATTTCCAGGCGGTCAAATTCGCCATCTAAGGTCTTATCCGTTTCTCCCTGCGACACTACTATGTCTTTTGCTTTTTCTACAGCCACAGGCAAAGGAGCTTCTTCGGCTGACATATCATACGGTTCCATGTCGTCACGATTCGCCTTGAACGGAGAAAAAGGATAGACACGTCCAGTCGTGGTCTGCTTCAGATACTTCGGCGGGTTTTGAAGATCGATTTTCATTGCTGCCTCCTTGGATTTCATGATTACGCCTGAGTGATAGCGGTAAACTCACAGGAAAGACGAGTTCCCTTGTTGCAGTACAGGCCGGTCGTCCCGGTCGTTACGTTCGTGTCGATGAACAGACAGCCTTTGGCAAAGCCGACTCCGGCGTTAGTCGGGACAGTCGTGCCGGTAGCCAGCAGGATGTCTCCTAATGCGTCACGGATCAAAGAGTTGATGCGTTGGCCTCCCTTGAGATCGGGGACGCCGCCTAGAATCACTTCGTCGAATATCTTGCTCATCGGGAATCTCCTTTTGTTCTTAGCCAGCCAGCTAGTCTGTTATATGCCCTTCAAATGGTTCATTAGCCGCGTTACTTCACCTTGAACATAAAATCTTGCGCGTTCCCGTCCTGCCGCATGAATGCAGCCATCGTAATGTGTCGCGTTGTGCCTAAGTATCGACCCCATGAGGTCGTGTAGCTGGGTACTAATGTTCTTACTTAGCCAATCAACGCCCTTGGCATCTGCAAGTTCACGTAACACCTTACGATTAGCCTTAGTAGCATTCGGGAACAGCACCACAATAAGCATGTTCTTTCTGTTTATATCCATGTGGCGCTCAGATGAGCCGCTCAATGGTTCGACCATTGTCGTTTAACAAGTAACATTCGGTGTCACAGAATAAATGGACCGCACCAAGACTTTCGGTATAAAACGCTGCGAACAAAATGTCTTGCACCGCAGGGGTAATGTCAGTGCTCGTAAAATGTATTTCCTGCACTCCGGTCGAAACCGGAGAGTTATTGTAGTCATCCATGAATTTGTCTTTGTCTGCATACACACTGAAATGCAGCCCCGTAACGTCTTCAATGAATCGCCATGATTGTTTTGCCCTGTGGTCGTTGCTCTTAATTTTGAGAATCATGTCTGTCTCCTGTCTGTTTGTATAGCTGGCTGGCTAACTGTTTAATTGCTCAAATCAGGGGAGAAATTGCTTTCTCCCCGTCTTTCAATAATCAAACATTCGAAGCAAACTTCGCGCAGAACGTGCCACCGGTCACTGCACCAGCCAGCGTCCCGGAAGCCGCACAGCGGATCAGCAGTCTGTCGCCGGCAGCAACGACAAGATTAGCCGCAGCCGCGAGGGTCAGCGTCCTTTTGCCATTAGCGACAAGAGCCGTCCCACCGGTAGCTTTTGTCGTGTTAGCGGCAGTCGCCGCCAGCATCACCGTACTGCCGGCCCCGGCTTGGCCGAGGTTGGTGATGGTAAAGGTGAGGTAGTTAGTGTCGTGGGCCGCAAGTGCGTCAATCGATGAAAAGAACACTTCCGACAGAAGCCCGGCAGTCGGTGCGATAACGTAGCAGTCGGTATTGCCGGTCGTTGCTATCGACGCCGGAGAAGCCTGCACCGCTTTGGTATTGTCACCAAGAGCGGTAAAGACGCAGGAAGTAGAAGTGCCGGTGTTCTGATGGAGTGCGTGATTGGCGGTCGCGGTGTCGGTTTCGATGAAGAGACAGCCTTTTGCGTAGCCTGAACCGGCGTCAGCAGGGACGGTAGTGCCGGTTGCAATCAGCTTGTTGCCTCGTTCGTCGTAGGCCAGCGTGTTGACGGTTCCCCCGTCACCGGCCAATGTTATGTCTCTGAGTATTTCCCCCATGACTTCCCCCTTAGCTCATGTCGCAAACGAGCATTTTCACCAAGACGGTGGGATTCGTGGTGGTCGTGCCGGAACCGACAGCGGCGACGAGATTGACCAGAACATCGGAAGTCCCGACGCCAAGAGGAAGCAGAACGGTCGCATTCCCACCTACGGCGACGGTGTTGACGGTCAGCATGTCGGCAGTCGCGCCGATGTCGGTCGTCCCGAAACGCAGCTTCAGGGTCGAAGTCCCACCAGCCCCTACGTTGGCAACCATGATTTTGATTCTGGTTGCGAGAATGACGTGATTCGCCGGCAGAGTGAAAAGATTGATGATGTCTGCATTGGCAATCTTCGCGGAAAGAAGGGTGTCGAGATCAAACGTCTTCTCGATCATGAACGGCTGATTCGCCTGAGAACGGGCCACAACTGCCTCAGTGCTCACAGCGGTCGAAGCGGAAGGATAAGCTGCCATAACTATGTCTCCTGTAAAGTTGCCCCCTCCTATGGAAGCGAGGGGGGAAAGAGATTAACCTTTAACGGCGTAGCAAACACCCAGGGAGGTCGGCTTAACGACTTCGTAGCCGTAGACCTGAAGGCCGTCCATGATGGTGGCGAAGGAATCGGGATCAGGGAAGGTGCGGTTTTTGATGAGTTGGGAAGCAAAGGTCAAAGCCGACTTGTGTCCGAAGACCACGTTCCAGCAGGTCATGGCACCGTCAGTAACCCCAGCGTAGTTGTTGGAAGCGTAGAGGTCGAAGTTGGAAATCTGACCTTTGTAGCCGTTGCGAATGACCTTGTTGGTCTGGTCGCCGGTTACATCAGCCCTTCTGAGGTCGCCTTTGTTGAGCAGGTTGAACCACCACTCCGGAAGAACCAGCCAGCGGTCGGTGTCAGGGCAGTTCTGTTCGGAGATGACGGAGCACATATCCTGAATCACGTCCAGCGCATTGGCTTTGGTGATGACGACAGGAGTACCGGTGACGCCCATGTTGTAGGACGAAGAGATTGCGCCGGCAGTCGCTCCGGTATTGGCAGCGGGAGCGTCGGCATCGATTGCGTTCAGAATCGAACGGTCGATGGAAATGGCAAGCTGTTTCCCGCCATCTTCAGCCCAGGCAGCCATCGCATCGATGTCATTCTGGATCTTGTCGATGTCGTCAATGTTGAGGGCATAGGCTTTCGCCTTGTCGATCAACAGTTCAACGGTCGAGGATTCGGGAGTCTGACGGTGCTCACGCAGCGACATCCCTTTGACGTAATCGAAGATGGTCACGTCGGGACGAGTCCGGATGATTACTTTATCGCCCTGTTTCGAGATGCTTCCCTCGTACTTGGAATTGGAGATTTGAGCAAAAACGGTGGAGAGATAGAACTTCTCCAAAAGCTCCATCGCGTAAATTGCCGGGGTGTAAACGCTTGCTCCCGAGCTGGAAAGATCGGGATAACCTGCTACTCGATTGACAGACATTGTGACTCTCCTTAAACCAGTCTGCCCTCTGCCTTAGCTTGCAGAAATTCCCGCTTCTTCGCCTCGTATTCCTGTTCTTTCCCACGGTACAGACCTCTGGAAAAGTCGTTGTACAAGGCTTCAAGGTCGGTCATTTTCATGACGTTCCCCTTGTTGTTTTCGATGATCGTCTGAGCGCCACCGCCTGTCTTTGCAGGCGCGGCCAGATGAGCGGGTATTTCTCGCTTCACAGGGGGTTCCGGTAGTTTGATGGTTGATTTGAAGCGGTTGATGATGTTCGCCATGCTGTGAATGTCGCCTTCGTAGGCTGCTTCCTGAAACGCCTTCAGTGCAAACGTCTCATTGAGCCAGCCGACAAAAGCAGGGTCTACGTTGATGCCTCGCTTGACATCGATCCAGTCGGGGCAGAGTTCGTGGAGTTCCCGGTGGAATCGTTCTTCGGCAGTCTCAGCCTCGTTCGAGTTCATACGTTCCTCGACGGGCTTGACCGTATTTTGCGCGGCCAGGATCGACATTTCGGCTTGACGTTCGGCATAGGTCTGACCAAACTCCGCGAGGTAATACTGATAGGTATCCGATTTCCGAATCTCATCAGTGACGTGCGGAGAGCGGTACAGCGGTTTGCCTTCGTCGTCAGTCTCAGGGACCGATGCCGTTTGCAATTCGATGATCTGGCGCTGAAGGTTGGTGATCTCGTTGGTCAGGGTCGCAATCTTCTCGTCCTTTTCCCGATTCCATGAATGGAGTCGGGGGACTTCAGAGTTGTACTTCGCAAGGAGCGCGTCATACTTCTGCTGAAGATCGGGAGGAACCTCGACAACGGGAGTCTCGACTTCAGGGGCCACTTCGGGAGTCCCTTCGGTTTCGACTTCGTTTGTCGTGTCAGTCTCGCCGGTCAACGCTGCGATGCGCTCCTGTTCCAACTTGATTAACCTTTCCTTTTCTTTTCTGGCTTTTGTTGCTCCATCTTCCATTTACTGCCTCCAAGGGGCGCTTTAAGCGAATCCCGATGTTAAATGCCGGGGCCAGAGGGCTGGAATCCCGGTCAGAATGTCTTGCTCATGTTCACTGTCTTACTGGTTGCTTCCTTTGCCTTGAGACTCTGAAAGTTGTTCAAGGCATTATCGATTTCTTCAATAAGCTCTTTGAGGATTCTTCGTTTGCCAATAGCGACATTCGCCACTCTGTCTGTAGCGGCGTTGTCGATTTCTTCGCTGGCATCTTCCTTCAATTTCAGAAGGTGCTCATAGAAACGCGAGTCCTTGAGTTCGTTCAACTCGCCTAAAAGTCTGGTGTCGGATATCAATATGCTTCCTCGTACCAGAACAGCTTGAGATGTACGTTGACTGTCGCAGCACCGTTGTTAGTGACCTTGATGAAATATTTAGTCCCAGGGTTGAGGACGAGTTCGTTTTCGACAATAGCCCCCGCCCCTGTCTTACTGATGCCGACTCCCGTTCCACCACCGAGAAAGTCGGAGTCGATCTTCAAGGTCGGATTCGGCGTCGTCGGGGTGTGAAAAAAGGTACTCACCATCGCACTAGCAACCGGGTTGTACCGATGCCTGTTGACCGGCGTCAGGCCCGTTCCATTAGCTGCTACCGTCCCGCCTTCGTACATCTCGACATCGACATTCGGGCCGTCACTGGTCAACAGCGAAGGCTTGAAATGTACCAGCCCACTAGCGATTGCCGGAGTCACGAAGTAAAGAAACGCCGTCCCTGCCGAAGCGATGTTGGCGAACTTGTGCGTCACCGTGAACGCAATCTTCTGATGAATGCCGTGATGGTCCTGCGTGATAACTACCAGGTCATTCGTTAAGGCATCGACCTTGACGACTTCCGGAATGCCGTATTCGTTGTCGCCGGTCATTGTCATGCCGCTATCCCCTGTACATCAGCTCCACCCGCAGGATTCCCCGCAGGGTCGAGGGTCTGAGGCGCGGGACCGGGAGACGGCCCATTCATACCTGTCGGAGAACCACCCATCGGGGAGGAACCTTTCTGCTGCAATTGAAGGAGTTGCTGCTTCTGCTGTTCCTCGATTTTCGCCATGATCTCCTTGAGTCCGTT
>Ga0209728_1001534_pt1 | contig 13837 bp, 12 predicted proteins | sample RifGroD1_FD_183997 | JGI IMG/M metagenome (GOLD analysis project Ga0209728, IMG submission 183997) | Groundwater microbial communities from Rifle, Colorado, USA - Groundwater D1 (SPAdes) (version 2) | ecosystem: Environmental > Aquatic > Deep subsurface > Groundwater | place: Rifle, Colorado... | reverse complement strand
TACAATTTATAAACTTCCTCTCCATATGTATTATATATAAAATTTAGTTCATTATCTTCTCCTTTAATATAAACTTTACTTCTATTATGATTCCATTGAGCGCAACTTTTACAAACGGTATTTAAATTATACTCCTTGCCACTATGTTGATTTTCACCAAAGAAATTAATATGATATGGGTAATAATTATTACATTTAGTACACTTTTGCCATACTGTATCAGGTTCTATTTTTAAAACATATGTAATGCAATCTTTAATATACTCATTATATTTATTTATTAATTCTATAGAAACATTCTTTACAAATCTTTTATCCTCACAAATTGTTTCCATCCCTAAATACTCTAATAAAACATTCATAGCTTTTCTTTGATCTACATCTAACCTACCAAGTTTACTATTGCCTAATATTAATTTTAATCCTTCCTCTGAAACACAATTTACTTCTTGTGTGCCACCTAAAGCACTTGATCCATAGTTTATCTTATACCTATTCATATACATTGAATACTCTTGTTGCAACCCTTGTTGCCCAGTCTTCTTAAGCAATACCTTACTCATAACAAAACTTATCGGATAATACAATTCTCCATCCTCTCTAATAACTGGCACTTTGATTTCTCCTATTAATATCTCTTCTTGTCTAATATCTTTCTCTTTTGTATCTGTCAATTTATTCTTTTCTCCTTCTTATTATATATTTAATTGTGTAGTATTTTATTTATTGCTTTAATACACTCAGTAGGCATCAGTCCTCTCAGATTTCTAGGGGATATTCATCCCCTAGAAAAGTATAACATCTTAGTAATAGTATGTCAAGTTTTTATTTTTATATTTAATAAATTCTATCGAACAAAAACATCTCCCAAAAATTTATAATTATGCATCCATAAAAACCAAAATATCTAATCCAATTAATAACCTCCAAACCCTTGATACCCACCAATTATATCACACTCTTATTATCCCTTCTACTATATAGGGCGGGTACAGTTTACATTATAAACCAATACAATTATACCTCATATATGACCATCTAAAATTTGATGAAAATATTTTTCATAATTCATATCAATTTAAAATCTTAAAACTGAATAAAATTAAATCAATAAATCGTCCATACTAAAAATTTACCACTACGCCAAAATAAAATAATCCCTACATCTCTACTTTCACTAGCATTACAATCATTTACAATGGATAAGGTGCTATATACTATATACACTTCATCCGAACAAATCTCTGTAACATAACTGTAACAATGCTTTCAAGGATTTTAAAATTATTTGCTCTGGTAAGTTTTTATTTAGGAATAGGAAGATAAGTATTTATAAATTCTTTTATCAAATATAAAAATAAATATTTGACAATGGTCTATATAATATGGTATACTTAGTAAGAGGGGAGAAACTATAATAAATTCAGAAGGGAGGAAATATGTTGCATATACAAATTGATATTATTGGTTTTACATAAGTACATAAATAAATATCTAATAAACAATTCAAAAATATAAAACAACAATAATAAAAAGGAGATTATATAAAATGAAAATATCTGATCTAATACAACAAATTGAAGAACTTCTTAAAACCCTAGATACTCCAAGCAAAACATATTTAAGAAGTTCTTATTCTCAAATGCGCATCATGGGGTTGCTCTATTCTAAATTCATGTACAATAAATCATTAAAGAATTTTAAAAAGGATTATACTTCTGAACAAGTTATAGAAGCAACAAAGTTATCATTAAAATTTCTAATGAAAATTGATTTTACTAAACTAGATGATAAGCACATTGCCAATACAGTAATAAATGCAATAGGTAAACAATTAGAGTGGAACTTTTTCAATGAAGACATATTAGAAGATGTATCAAATATGGATGTTTAAATTCTAAACCTTTCCAATAAATCAAATTTTAAATATCAAATAGGAGGACATAAAAATGATTGAGAATAGTAAGATTGAAAATAAAATTAAAACAAACACCCAAAAACAAAATAATAATAAATTCATCTTTATCTACAATCTCATCCAAGCAGAATTCTACTTCAATAAAGGTATTGCTCCTTATAGGGTAGGTCTAAGTAGTCAAAAGAATGTATTTGTACAATTCCTTAAAAATGATGAACTAACGAACGCATTCACTGATTGGTGCAATAGAAAAATGTAGATATAATGATTATGAAAGGAATAATATAATTGAGAGAAATAAATTTAATTAAAGATTTGGATTATAATTATAAATATAAAATCATTGAGAACACAACTAAAAATAGTAAAACCATATATGACAATGATACTAGAATCTATGAACAAATAAAACTATCAAAAGAAGTTTATACAGCTAACGAAATTGTAAACATCACACCAGAATTAGAATTAATATCAACAGAAGTAACTAATAGTTTCATTAATACATTTGAATCAAGGGGAGGTGCTACACTAGAACAAATTAATTTTGCTTTAGAAACATCAAAAATAGTATTTGGTGAATTAATAGAAAAACTAATCACAGTAATACCAGCTCCATGCGGTTTTGGGAAAAGTTCTATTACAGCAGAAATATTACAAAAGATAATATCTCTTCATATTAATAAAGAATCTACTGATGGAATAATAATTGTAACTGACAGATTAGAAAGTTTAAGAAATACTGTTAATTATCTAGAACAAAATAACTTAGGTGGATATACTTATATATTAGAAGGATGGAATAAAGAAGTCTGCATTAATAAGAAAATTAAACAATCTGATGCTAAAGTATGTACTCCAAATAATTGCTCATTCTTTTCTAAATGTAAAATTAGTAAGCAACAAAAGGAACAAGAAAAATATTCTATTCTATTAATAACTAATGCAAGATTAAGAGAATGTGGTGACAGTATTAATAAATATCATTTATGGGAGAATGGTAAAAGAACAATATTGCTTATTGATGAACGTCCAGATATTTTAGATGTTGTAAGAGTTAGTAAAGAGTTATTAAACAAAATATCAACAGCATTAAGCAAATTAAACTATGATACAACGGAAGATAAAACAATTCTAGAAAATAAATTCAAAGAAATATCTGATGCAATAAATAATAAGATGCAGAAGTTAAGAAAAGAACACAAAAGATTTATAATATCCAATATTAATAATGATATTATTTGCAAAAATGATTTAGAGTTTACTACTCTCTGGGATAAGTATATGAGATTTGATTATAAAAGAGAATTAAGCCATATGCATACAATATTAACTCAAGGTGGATTTTATGTATATCAAAGAAGTATAGAATTTATCTGTACTATAGGTAGTAAGGACTTAAAAGAAATGTATTGTGGCACATACAAAACAATAATATTTGATGGAACAGCATTATATGATCCTCAGTATTTAGGGATGTATAATAATAAAAGTATTAAGTATTTAGATATAGAAAATACAAGGTCATATGATAATCTTACAATAAATGTATACAAACAGCATAAATTAACTAAAACTACATTTAATGATAAAAATCATTTGGTTAATGCTTGTGTATCGTTCATTAATAATCGTATGAGAATAGGATTTACTAAGAAAACTTATATAGTAACATATCAAAGAATTGCAGGTGAATTATATAGACTATTAAAACATTTGAATTATATTCCTACTCCTAACGACTTTGAAGCATATTATTTTTGTAATACAAAAGGCGATAATAATATGCAAGAATGTGTTGATATGTTTATGTTAGGATGGAATACACTCCCGGATTTTGAGTATGTAATTCAGTGGTTATCAATTTGTATTAACTGGGATTTAGTGATAAGTAAGTGTTCTAATTTAGAAAAAGCATTAGAAATTAGTGAACAATTAGAAATAAAGGATAGAAGTGTAGAAGAATATAATGGTGATGACTATGGTACAAATTATAAAAGTTATGAATATGGATATGAGGGTTTAAATAAATACAAATATTTTATGATGGTTACAGATTTTTATCAAGAAATTCATAGAACAAAATTAAGAAAGTACAATTGTGATGATAAAATTGTTTGCCATATATTTGCAATTAAGAGCATTATATTGAAAATGGTAGAACAATTATTTCCTAGAAAGGGAGAATTAATTAATGTAATTGATGAAGAGTTGGTTGAGTTTAAAGAGAGTAAAGCAGATGGAAGGAAGAATAAAGGTGTAGCATATACAAAATTTAAGGATTGGTTGGATATTCAAGTTATAGGAAGAGAAGTTAAGACAAAGGAATTATTATTAGAAAGTGGATTAGAGTCTAAAGAGTTAAATGGTTTAAAAAGAAGTAATAGTTTTGTCAAGGAATGGTTTAAAGAACATACAATTAATAAGGGTAAATATTTAATTAAATAGTTATATGTATAATATCCTATAGAGTTATAATAGGGAATTGTGTATATAAAAATTAAAAGGAGATAAGAAACAATGAGATATAGTGCTTACATACTAACAACAATTAAAGAGAACGAAACGAGAGCAGGAACGGCGGTCATTCACAAGTTCATTCCCTTGCTAAACTTTCGCTATCGCTTCAAGTTTAGGATTGATTAATTAACTTAATGATTTGTTTAAATAGTAAAATAAAATGATTTTGAAGGAGAAAATTGAAAAATGGCATATGAATTAAGACCATATCAAATAGAATCAGTAGAAGCAGTTAAAAATATACAACCAAATTTCAATGGTATATTATCCTTGAGCACAGGTACAGGTAAGACAGTAATAATGGCATCAATTGCAAATGAAACAGTTGGTCGTGTACTTATAGTGGTTCAATCATCAGAACTCAGAACCCAGACAATTGAAAAACTTTACAATACTAATCCAGATTTAGATGTTGGTTCAGTCCAAGCATCCTTAAATAGCGTATCAAATAAAGTAGTAATTGCAACTAGGCAGTCGTTAACACATTCTAAATCAACTAGATTAGAACAAATGTCTGAATATGGTGATTTTGAATTAGTTTTTTTCGATGAATGTCATAGTTCAGTAGGACAAATTAAAAAGATATTAGATAAGCTTAACCCTAATATAAAGGTTATAGGTCTTACTGCAACTGCTTTCAATCCAGATATGAAGAATGTTTTTCATGGAATTATTTATGAGAAATCTATATTAGAAATGATTAAGAGTAATTATCTTTGTGAACCTAAAGCAATATATGTACATTCTGATACGGATTTATCTAATGTAAAAACAATAGCAGGAGAATTTAATCAAAGACAATTAGAAGATACTGTAAATACAGACACTAGAAATGATTTAATAGTAGAATCCTATCTCAAATATGCTTCAGATAGAAAATTAACAATAGTTTTTGCATCAGGAATAGCACACGCTAGAGATATTTGTCAAAAGTTTAAGGATAATAATATTGTTTGTGATTATGTTGATTCTACAATTGAAGATGCTCAAAGAGAATTAGTAATTAACAATTTTAAGTCTAGTAAATTACCTGTGATTGTAAACGTAGGAATACTAAGTTTGGGATTTGACCATCCTCCAGTAGATGCGATCCTCTTATGTCGCCCCATGAAATCAAAAATACTCTACACCCAAATTATTGGTCGTGGTCTTAGAACATCAGAAGGTAAATCTAATTGTCTAATAATTGATGTTGTTGATATTGTGCGTAAACATGACTTAATGACAATGACAGATATATTTGGTGTAGAAATCAAAGATGGAGAAACATTAACCGAAGCAATTGAACGTGAAGAAAAGAATAAGGCAGAGAAATTGGAAAGAGAAGCATTAGCAAAGCAAAAAGAAATTGAGAGATTAGCATTAATTGCTGAAGAATTAAAACTATTTAAAACAAATATGAGTGAGTATTTCAGTGAAGCTTATCTTGGATGGTTCAAGTGTGACACAAATACATTCGCATTATCTATTACTTCTGATTTACATTATGCAATCTATAAGAATCTATCAGAGAACTCGTTCGAGTTATATGTGGTTGATACAACAAATAGAATCAATACAAAAGATTACATATCTGAGGATGATAATTTAATTAATCTCATTGAAGAAGCAGAAAAATATGCTTCAAGAAAATATTCTACATTCTTAGACAGAAAAGCAAAGTGGAAATATGAACCTGCAACTCAAAAACAATTAGATTGGTTGAAGAATGAATGGTGGGCAAATGGTAAGGTATTGAGAACTAAGTTTGATGTTCATACTTGTGTGAAAGCAAATAAGATTAGTTGGATTATTAAGAAGAGATAAATAATATTATAGAAGGAGAGATAATAATGATAGAATTAAATAAAATATATTGCATAGATAATTTAGAACTAATGAAGCAAGTAGAGGATAATTCATTAAATTTAATATACTCAGATATTCTATATAATACAGGAAACACATTTAAAACAAAAGATAACCAAATTGCTTACATAGATAAAATTGGAAATACAGAAGATGTAAACAATTTCTACGAACCAAGATTTAAAGAAATGAAAAGAATATTAAAAGATACGGGAACGATACTTATACAGTGTTACTATAGATTATCCCCATACATACAAATTTTACTTAATAAATACTTTGTATTCCAAGATAAAATAATTTGGAAGAAAACAGAAACAGGGAAAGGAGCAAAATCTTTAAAAGCATTATCCAAGGATTATGATGAGATATTCTACTATACGAAAACTAATAAGTTCACCGTAAATAAAATAATTAAACCACATAATGTAGTGAGTTTAAAAGAGTTTAAGTATTATGATAAGGATGTTAAAAAGTATTTTAAGATAGTCCCACTAGGAATGTATAGTAAAATATCAGTGGATAAAATGAGAGAGAATAATGAAATATATACAACTAGAACTGGTAAGGATTATAAGAAATATTTTCTTACTGATATGAATGAAACTTGTTTAAGTAATATATGGGTTGATTGTCATAACCTTTATAATGGTGAAAATAAAGAGATGAATAATTATCCTACGCAAAAACCCAAATCATTACTTGAGAGAATCGTATATATGTTTAGTAATGAAGGAGATTTAGTAGCTGATTTCTTTTGTGGTTCAGGGACTACATTAGTAATTGCTAAAGAATTAGATAGACAATATATAGGCTGTGATATAAGTGAGATGGTTATCAAAATTAGTGAAGAAAGATTGAATAACAATAATACTATATATAAAAATAATAAGGAGTGATAAAATAAATGTTTAAAAATAACCCTGATTTCTACCCCACTCCATCAGAACTAATACAAAAGATGTTAGATAAAATTGATTTCAAATATATCTCCAGTATTCTAGAGAATTCAGCAGGAAAGGGAGATTTAGCAGATGCTATAATTGAGAAATTAAAAAATGCTCATAGTTCATATTATAATCGTGAAGCAGTATGGGATTTGGATTTGATTGAAATAAATTCAGATTTGCAACACATCCTCAAAGGTAAAGGATATAGAGTTATTCATGATGACTACTTAACCTTCAATAGTTTTAAACATTATGATGCAATAATTTCTAATCCACCGTTCAGTATTGGAGATAAATTTTTATTGAAAATGATTGATATGCAAGAATCTCAAGGCGGTAGCATAGTCTGCCTTCTTAACGCTGAAACACTCCGCAACCCATACAGCAACATAAGAAAAGAATTGCTAGATAAACTAGAACACCACAATGCAGAAATTGAATACATTCAAAATGCTTTTATTGACTCAGAAAGATCAACAAATGTAGAAGTTGCTCTTATCTACATATCAATACCTAAACCAGAACGTTCTTCTATAATTCTAGATGATTTAATGAAACAAGAACAATTTAGAGAAGAAGTACATTATAATAATGAAATAGTAAATGCTGATTTTCTCAAAGGAATTGTTCAGAAATATAATTTCGAAGTTAAAACAGGATTAAGATTAATTGCTGAATATAATGCAATGAAACCTTTTATAATAAGTTCGTTTAAGGATGATAGCAGTAATACTATATTAAATCTAACTGTTACTGATAAAGATCAAAATTCTTCAAAAGAAAATGCATATGTTAAAAATGTTAGAATGAAATACTGGTTAGCATTATTCACAAATGAAAGCTTTATGGGATTGTTTACATCTAATTTGAGAGAAAAGTATCAATCGAAAATTAATGAATTGAAAGATTATGACTTCTCAATTTGGAATATAAATACTATAAAGATTCAATTAAATAATGAAATGGTTAAAGGTGTAGAGGATACTATACTTAAATTATTTGATGAGTTTTCTTATCAATCATCTTGGGATAAAGAGTTTGGGAAAAATATAAGATACTTCTCAGGGTGGAGTACGAATTCTTGTTGGAAGGTAAATAAACGTGTGATAATACGCCTCAATGGTTTTAATACTTATGATGGATCAATTGAATATGATTATAAAGTAAAAAATAAATTAGAAGATTTACAGAAAATATTCGATTATTTGGATAATGGATTAACAGATGATGTTAATGTAAGAGAAACTTTGGATTTTGCTAGGAAATGTAATGATACCAAAAGAATAAAGTTTAAATATTATGTGGCAAATTTCTATAAGAAAGGTACTTGCCATTTAGAGTTTACTAATCTAGACATACTTGAGAAATTCAATATTTTTTCTGGGAGAAATAAAGCATTTTTACCTCCCTCTTATGGAAAGAAGAAATATGGAGATATGACACAAGAAGAAAAGATTGTAATTGATAATTTTTCTGGAGAAACTGAATACAATAGAATTATGAGCAATACGGAATATTTTATTGTAGAAACATCTAAATTATTAATGTTGACATAATAAATACTAAATCCTTAAACCATAAAATAAATACTTGCATTCCTCATTACAACATGCTATAATTATCACATAGGCAAGGGGCGGTACAGTTTACAAATTCATCAAACAATACTCACAAACCTACCCCTTGTCTAAAAATCCAATAAATAAAATATAATAGAAAAGAGGTGAAATAATATCACCACAATAAACGAATATATTGATTGTCAACACTGTGGAAATAGAATTGCCAATAAACATATTCTAGAAGAAAATAATTACTCAAAACCAATAATAATTATTCCAATCTGTTCACAAATTGTAAAAATAGAAATCGAAGGATCTATATCTCGTGCATTTGATTTTTGGGATAGTGAAGATACAGGATATTATATGAAAACTAAATTAAAGTGTAATTGTTGTGAAAAACATACTACGATTAAAACGTCTTGTTGGGAGGGCAGATAAATAAGGAGGTGAAAACATATGAAACTAGAACATATAAACATCATTGATTCAATCCAATTTACAGTAAATAAAATATGTAAACAAGAATATGGTCACGATACTGATTCTCCTCCTAAATTCATAGTAAGTCAATATGATAAACTAGATAAAGAAGGCTATAGTATAGGACATGAAATCATCTTAACAGTAGAACATATGAAATGGAAACGCTCTGTAACCATATTCCCTAGATTGGATTATAAATATGGTTATGAGTCTTTGAAAGATGAGATGAAAGGTTTGTATAATTCAACGATGTGAAATGGGATATAGGTAAATATAAAAATAAAATTATTTGCTTTAATCATTATAATATGATATATTACTAATATAGAAAGGAGGTGAAAAAGAATACTTAAATATATTGGACAATACTACATAGAGCATCAAACTAATACAGATGGGAAAAAGTCAAAAAACAAAGATGATAATTATCTGAAGTCTAAGAATAATCAAATATTTCGCTACTCGGAAGACACACTAGCAATCCTTCTTCCATCTGGTTCATCATCAGTAAATAATCTACTCCCAAAGTTTGAAGCAGAAGGAATAAAAGTATGGAATATAATAAGTCCAGAGGTGTGCGAAGAGGCTATACTTGGATTCGCAGAGGAAGATATACATAAAGTACATAATATTATGAAGTTCATGAAAATGGGTAGCAAGGATCAACTCAAAGAACACAATGAGAGAATAAGGAGAAAGGAAGAAAGAGATAAAGAGAAATTAAAAGAAGAAAAATAAAGTAAAAGTTTAATACAAAAATAAATATTATTTGTATTAAATTAGAATATAAAAAAATGTAAAAATATTGACTCTCTAAGACGTTAAAATATTCGACCTATACAATTACCCTAATAAGAAGTTCAAGTGACTCAGAGCATATTTATAAACTCTACAAGTCGCTTGTAGTAAGGGTTTAATTTCGAAAAATTTTTCTAAATTAGTAGGTAGGGATATATTATAAAATAAAATAAAGAAAGAGGTAAATAAAATGAAATCATATTATCTAAATGGTCTTCTCACTCTAAACGAAAATAACTTATCAAAAATGGATTATATAATCACAGATAAAATAACTCAAGAACAAACATCTATAATAAACATTCTAGAGGAAATTTTTAATAGAGATTCATCAGTTAGCAAGTTAATTCGAGTGGTAGGTAGAGTATACAATAGTACGGAAACATTCAATGGCATGGGTAATCTACATATGTGTAGAGATAAATCACATAAAGTTGAAGGATATTGTATTGGATCATTTCAATTAGAAAATGAGTTGTTTAAAAATATAGATAATGAACTTGAATTAGTGCTTGAAGATTATACTAGCTTTGAAGTTGTGGAGGAATTAATTAGTAATGACAAAGCAAAAAGTATTGTCTCATAAGGAGGTAGAGGATGATAGAGTGAGTGAATGTTGTTCATTTTGTAGAGAAGAAATGATAAATGTAGAAGATATATGGACAGATTTAGATAGTGGAAATTATTGTTGCGAAGATTGTGCTAAATATAATAAGTTGAATGCTGTAAAGTGTAAGGAGATTGATTAAGAAAGGACTAAAGATATATTATGAAAAGTAATTGTCTATTAGGGGGCAATAAAACAATTAATATTTAATCCTACAAGCATAGTAATACATAAACGTGGATCATGGTTAGAAATATTTCAATGTAAGTGGCCTCATTTCTATTGGTTAGATTTAAGAGATAATCATTATTATCATTTCTGTGCAAAATATTCAGATGAGCCATTTATTAATCAAATATGGTTTCAAGGTGAGGTTAAGAGATTTGGTTGGCATGGTAAGAGTGATAAATAATAATATAATATGATAAATAGGAGGAATATAATAATTGGAAACAATATATAAAACAGAAACAGGAGAATTAATTCACGGAGATAATATTGAGGTTATGGAAACATTAAAAGATAATTCAGTAGATAGTTGTATATCAGATTTCCCTTACAATTTAGCATTTATGGGTAAGACTTGGGATAAAACTATTCACTTTTATAATTGGTGTAAAGCAAGAGCAGAACCATTACATAGAATAATTAAACCAGGAGGCTATGTTTTAATATTTGGTCATCCTAAAACAAATCATAGAATGAAATGTGCTTTTGAGGATGCAGGATTTAATATTGTTGAGGAAATTGATTGGGTTTATGGAACTGGATTTCCTAAAAATCAGGATATTGGAAAGTTGTTTGACAAAAAAGCAGGGGCAGAAAGGGAGGTAGTCGGGAAAAGAGTTCACCCTACGCTAAAAAATGTTCCAAAAGTAAAGAGTTCAGCATATCATGTAGAATCACTAGATAGTGACAAAGATATGGAATCATGGAATATTACTGCTCCATCAACAGAACAAGCAAAAACATGGAATGGATGGAAAACTGCAGGATTAAAACCAGCTCACGAACCAATTACAGTTTTCCAAAAACCATTAGAAGGTACATATATACAAAATATAGAGGCATATGGTGTGAGTGGAATGAATATTGATGTTTGTAGAATTTCTACTTCACAAAAAGATAAAGATATAATAAATGCTAAGTCATCAAAAAATCCAACAACGAATTATTCTGATAAAGATGATAAAATTTATGGCAAATACGCAGAAGATAAAGCAAGTCCTGCAAATGAAATAGGTAGATTCCCTGCTAATGTGGTGTTTGATTCCTATATGGGTGAAGCGTTGGATAGGCAAAGTGGAGAGTGTTTTAGTGGTAGCGAAAAATATGGTATAGACAAAGATGCTAATAGTTGTTATTGGACAAAAAAAGAATGGGAGCAAAAAAGTCCTAAAAGAGCAGAAGGTAAAGGTGCAAGTAGATATTTCTTGAATATAGATACAGATGAATTTGTACCATTCATCTATTGTGCCAAAGCGACCAAGAAAGAAAAAGGTGAAGGAAACACTCATGTAACAGTAAAACCAAAAGCATTAATTAAATGGTTGATTAAATTAGTAACTCCTATTAATGGTAGGACAATAGATATTACGGCAGGAAGTGGAACTCATGGGTTAAGTTGTGAAGAACTTAATAAAGATGAAGGATATAATCTTAAATGGATTAATATTGAAATGATGAATACAGAGAAAGATCCTTATTGTGAAATTGCTATGAATCGAATTAAAGAGGTTGTAAATACATAAATAATATTAGTAAAACAAAGAAAGGAGGTGAACTTAAATATTAGTTAATAGAGTGGAACAACATCAAATTAATAAATCACATTCAATGTTTAAGACAATTGATGAATTATGTTTTAAATCAAAGAACCTTTACAATTATGCAAATTATATTATCCGTCAAGAGTTTATTTTCAATCATAATTACATCAATTATTATGATATGAAAAAGGAGTTAAAAACCCATGACCCATTTAAAGACTTGGGTTCTCAAGCATCACAACAAACACTTGAAGTATTAGATAGAAGTTGGAAATCTTTCTTTGTTGCTATTAAAGATTGGTCTAAATACCCTCAAAAGTATTTAGGTAGACCTAGATTACCTAACTATAAAAAGAAGGACGGAAGAAATATAGTAATTGTTTCTAACACACAGTCAAAAATAGCAGATGGATTTTTAAAGTTTTCATGGAAACCATTTAGAAGTTTTAAAACTCCCACAAAAGTACAAGGTAAATTAATGCAAGTGCGTTTTGTACCAAGAAGTAATCACTATATTATGGAAATAGTTTATCAGATTAATGTACCTGAATGTATTATTTGTTTCAATAGATGTATGGGTATTGACTTAGGGATAAATAATTTTGCAACTATATCAAATAATATTGGAATGCAACCATTTATTATTAATGGCAGAATTGTTAAATCAATTAATCAATACTACAACAAAAAGAAAGCAAACTTACAAAGTGGCCTAATGCTAAAACACAAAAAACATTGGAGTAATAGATTACAAAGGTTAACTGATAAAAGAAATAATAAAGTAAAGTATTTCCTTCACAAATCAAGCAAATATATAATCGAATGGGCTTTTAAAAACAAAATTGATACTATTGTAATTGGAAGAAATAAGTTTTGGAAACAAAATAGCAACATGGGTAAAAAAGTTAATCAAAGTTTTACAAATATTCCTTTCGAAGTATTTATAGAGAAACTTAAATATAAAGCAGAAAATATTGGTATTAAGATTATTGAAACAGAAGAATCTTATACTTCAGGAACTAGTTTTCTTGATAATGAATTACCTATTAAAGAAAACTATAATAAATCAAGAAGAATACATAGGGGTTTATTTAGAAGTAACACTAGGGAATTGATTAATGCAGACTTAAATGGAGCATATCAAATTATGAAAAAAGTATTTCCGAATACATTTGTAGACGGAATAGAGGGTGTACATTTACATCCAATTAGAGTTAATATCTAATAAATAGGACGTAAAAATCCTATAAATGGTGAGTTTTAAGGGATTTTATAGTTTGAAATACATAGCATAAGTGAGCATATGGAAGTATGAGAGAGGTATGTTTTGTAGGTTTAACAAAATATTATTAATAGAAAGAAGGAAAATATAAATGATT
>Ga0209728_1001533_pt1 | contig 13842 bp, 15 predicted proteins | sample RifGroD1_FD_183997 | JGI IMG/M metagenome (GOLD analysis project Ga0209728, IMG submission 183997) | Groundwater microbial communities from Rifle, Colorado, USA - Groundwater D1 (SPAdes) (version 2) | ecosystem: Environmental > Aquatic > Deep subsurface > Groundwater | place: Rifle, Colorado... | reverse complement strand
ATTTATTTTTACTCATTTGTTGATCTAAAGATTTTAATTTATTTTCTACTTTTGTTAATTCATTTTCCCAATTCTTAGTACCTTCTACCCATCCTTTTGTATCTTGAGTAATTTTATTAATTTGTCTGATTATTGCATCTGTACCAGTGAGTTTTTGAGAATTAAATATACCATCACCAAATTTATTGCGTAAACTATTAATTGCTTGTTCAGTTTTTACTTTAAATTGATTAACTTTTTCTATTGCTTTATCAATTTCTTTAGTGTTAATTGTATTAGTAGTTATTGTTCTTTTTTTACCAGTTAATTCTTGAACAATTTTTAGTGTACGTCCTAAACCTTGATTTATTTCGGTGATTAATTTAGTGTCTTCTTTATTAATTTGTACTAAAGAATGTTTTGAAATATCTTTACCTGTAAGATTAATTGTTTGTTTTAATAAATCATTTATTTTCTTAATATGTTCATCAGTATTATTTAATTGTGATTTTAATCCATCAAATAGTTTAGAATCAAATTTTATATTAATGTTTAATTTATTGAGTTTTTGTTGCAATGATGTTACTAATTGTTCAATTTCAGTAGTTATATTTTGTTTGGAAGTTTTTTCCATTAAAATCTTGATTAAAATTGATAAATCATTATTATTTAGCATTTTACCAACTCCTCTAATATTTTATATTAAAAATAAAAAAGAGCTGGCATTTTACCAACTCTTAGAATTCATTAAATTTAAGTTTACTTAAATCAACATCAAAATTAGTTTCCTTTCCATTAATAACAATAGCAAATTGAAAATTTTTTGTATCACCTAAATCAGAAATATTAAAATAAGAAATACATCCACCAATATAAGCAGGATCAGGAAAATATTCAGATGTATTAGAAAATTGTTGACCACTACTATCTGTAGGATGAATTACTTTATCTCCAATTTTAATAACTGTCGTAGGGTTTTTCATAAAATCAGGTTTATTGCCATAAAGAAAACAAAAAATGGCAAATATATCTTTAGTTGTATAATATTTATTTCTGGCATTTTCTAAATTATAATCTTGATAATTTTGAATATTTTTTAACGCATCTAATGTTACTTCAAAATAAGGGGTAAATATAACTATATACCCATTAGTACCACCAAGATCAATTTTATTCTCATTTAATAAATTTCCTTGTTTTCCTTTGTAAGTTTTAGCAATTTCAATTAAACTTTGTAATTTCTCATCTAATTCTTTATCTGTTTGTTTATCTACTACGTTTATTGTGCTTATTGTATTATTTGTGTTATTAATATTTGATTGAGGTGTACTACTAGAATTACAACCAGATAAAAATAATATAGAAAAAATTAATAAATACAAAAATTTTAATTTATTATACATATATATCCCTCCAATTGTTTTTATATTATTATATGTATATTATACGACAAAGGAAGAATATGCAAGATATTTTATAAATTAAATTGCAATATTTTAAATTATTTCTAATTCTTTTCTCAATATTTCTTCAATATTATCAAAATCCCAATAAGGAATTCTAATTAATTTTATATTATGTAATTTACAATATTCATTTTTTAATTTATCATGAATTTGTAATGTCTCAAACCCATCATCTTCATATTGTTTTTCAAAATGAAAAATACCATCATATTCAATTAACATTCTTAATTTTGTTTGTTTAACATCATAAAATACAGGTATATCATATCGTAGTAAACCTCCACCAGTACCTCTAAGATCATTAAAAGTATGTTGCTTGCCATTTGGAATATTAAAATTAATTAATACTTCTCTACATCTTTTTTCTCCTTTTGATTCACTGCATTGTGGGCAGCCAGAAGCTTTTCCATCTTTTCTATTTCTATCACTAATTGCTACATTCCATTTATAACCACATTCTTTACATTTCCAATAGACATTTTGTCCACTCATAGGTGTATAATCTTCTGGTCTTTTATCATTCTTTTTATAATCCCAATCCTCACACAATTTAGGATTATCTTTTAATAAGTTATAATCTTTTGAAGGATAAAAACCTGAACAATAAGGACAACCATTACCATTATCTTTATTTCTACTATAAATAATTGCTGGCCATTCATGTCCTTTTTCGCATTTCCACCATACAGATTCGCTACTATTTGGAGTGTATTCTTCAGGTCGTTTTTCATTTCTATTATAATCCCATTCTTTACATAATTCTGAATTATCTTTTAATAAGTTATAATCTTCTGATGCGTAAAATCCAGAACAATAGGGACAACCACTATTATTTCCATGCCTATTATAAATTGGTGCTTGCCATTCATGTCCTTTATTACATTGCCACCAAATTTCATCTCCATTACCACAAGTAACATCATATGGAGTCAAATCACCGTTCTTAGTAGGATGCCATTCTTTTACTAGTTCTGGATTTTTAGTTGCTAAACAGTTAGACAATCCTACTTTTTTACCTGCACAATAAGGACAACCTTTTTTAGATTTTATATTGTCCCAAATTATATCAAATTCTTCATTACATATAAAACACCTACATTTTAAATACTTATCACTTCCTAAATATTCATTACTAATTACTTCGTAATTTATATTATTTATATTACACCATAATTTTATGTTTTGAATAGTAAATTTATTACTTACACTAAATGTTTCAGGCATTTTGCCTTGTTGTAAATCTCCAAAACGACAAGTATAATAATATCCAACATCATCTTTTAAAATTATTAATTTGTCATTTCCTTCATATGTATCACTAATTAACTCAAATGGTTTATTATTTAATTTTAACCATAATTTTAAATTATATATTATATAAGGATTTCTCATATCAATAGCATTAGGATAACATTTATGATTATATAACTTACTCCAAGTAGTTACATAAAAATAACCATCACTGTCTGTTAATAATAAATTTTCTTTTGCTTCAATATATTTATCACTAACCAAAATAAATTTAGGGTTATTAATTTTTAACCATAATTTTATATTTTGAATTGAATATAGATTATTTTTACCTACAAATATAAATTTTTTATTTTTTAAACTTTTAAAATTAAAACAACAATAATAAAATCCTATTTTATCTTTTAATATTAATTTTATATCATTATTTCTATGTTCTAAACTAATTAACTCATAATCTAAATTCTCAACAAATTTTTTGACTTCTTCATATGTATACTTCCTATGCAAAACAAACCATCTCCTTTAATTATTATTTTAAATATCTAATATACTCTAACTAATCTACCAACTTAAAACTTCATCTCCTTATTTAAAAATAAAATAGGGAAGGGGTATGAGGAGATGTAAAACCCCTTATCAGTAAGTTCATGACACCTACCTATCCCAAAATCCATAAAACTACAAAACTAAATATAAAATAAAAAAGAACCCACATTTAGTAGATTCTTTAATATCATTAAACATATCACATCAAAAAATCAATTATATTTATTTTATACCATACTTAATAATCAATAAATCAACCAACAAACCAATCACTCAATAATCAAAACCTACCAGTCAATTCAAACTTCTCAATCTGCTGACCAGTATACTTACCATCTAAAAAATTTTCAAATTCCTTATATTTCAAATCAGTGAAAAAATTAATCGGCACACTCAATGCCCATCCTATATGACAATATTTATAGTTACACACCATCAATTCATCAGAACCCTCTGCACATATAATCGGTTTTCTAATTAACATTCTCAATACCTCCTACCCCTAATAATTATACTCAACAAATATTTCAGTAAAATCAATCATACTCAAAATAATCTGTTCAGCACACATACTAGGAGCAATAGGATTCCTATGTATGTCAATTATATCCAATTGATTAATTAATAAATTCTTATGTTCATTTTCTTCTTGATACTCTAAAAAACCAAACTGGTATTTACCATTCACAAAACTAAGAAACTCAAATCCATCATACAGCACGTTTACACTAACCGTATCTGTCCTAACTTCTAACCATACAAGTTTACCAGTTAACTCGTCCATAATTTCTTCAAATTGATCCCTAGTTAGTTGATTATACTCCATAAAATAAACACCTCCATAATTTTTATAGGAAATTAAATCCTATAACCATATTATAAAGGTGTTAATGTGTTGTTACAATGTTCACCCAACGTGATAACAAAGCATATAATGGATTTATTTACTACTATCTTAAAATAACACTCATTTTCATAGAATTACTCTTTATTTTCATTTAATCTTGCATTTATTCTATATTCTAATTCAATCATTTTTTCTTTAAGAAATTGAACATCCTTAGAAATATCAACTTCTGTGTTAATAATTTCGCTTTTAATATTTTTAATGTTTTTAATAGGTTTTATATATATTTTTGTTGATTCTTTGGACAATTCTTGCACAATCATTTGTCGAACATAATCAGAAACAGTAGCCCCTTTATTTTCAACATATTCAGTAAATTGTTCTTTTAATTTTGTATCTATTCTAATAACTATTTTATCATCTTTGTTTTTATTTACTTTTACTAAATTAGGTTTTTTTGTTTTTGTTGTTTTTGTAAAGTTTTCATTCATCATTAACCACACTCCTATCCACATATTATTATACACTATGTATATGTAATTTTCAAAAGGTGGATAAATAAGAGGGAGAATATACTAAATAATCACAAGTAGCAACTAAGATTTATTTTTAACCTTAGTCACTTATTTCTAACTATTTAATTATTTAATTATTTAATTATAATATATACTTAATCAATCTAACAATAAGTTAATTAACATTACCAATATTACATTCTTCCATCATCTCACAAAAATCTTTAGAATTCAAAACCTTAAATCCAAATTTATCAATATTATGCATACCACTTTTAAAATCATCTGAAATTAAATAGTTTACTTTCCCTCTTACTGCACACTTTAAAAACATATCATCATATTTATCGTTAATTTCAGGAGATATGGTATGAGATGTATTAACTGATTTCGAGAAATAGAACAATTCTGTTAAATATTTAAGTAATGATACTCTGTCACCAATATTACTAATATTATGCCTTGCAAAATTTTTCGCAACATAAATTAATTCACCTATAGTATCCTGAGAAAATAATAAATAAAATTTTTTACTATTAATCATATTAATTATTTTAACACAATATTTATTATTATCTTCTTCTAAAGAAAATAATCCGTCTATAAAAATGTTAGTATCTACAACAATTTTCAATCTATTTCTCATATTTTTTCATCCCCAATGACATACGTACTTGCCTATTAGTCAATCCTTTTTCTTTAATTGCTTTCTGTGCCATTTCTCTAATTTTTAATACACAATCTAGATTTGCATTTTCAAATTCTTTTTCAAAATCATTGTCAATATTATGATAATTAATTGGTGTCAATCCTCTAACCCCCTTTACTAAAGGTTTAAGTTTATGCCTTGATATTCCGATAGTTTTTCGTGATCTTGTTATTTTTCTCATATTTTTTTATTCACTCTCCCATATAGTTTGTAGTTTATATTTATTAGTAGTTGATATTATTATACTATATGAGAAGGAGTATGTCAAGATAATATTGTATTTTTATTTTATTATTATGTTAAAATATTATAATTTTACGATCTCGTAAACCATTGATTTTATTGGCTTTGTAAAACTAGAAATCAATATAAAATGTGTGTTTGGTGGTGATTTTTATACTCCATATTTATCTTTATTTTCTTGAACCTTTTTCTTATCTTGCCTAGTATAAAATTTCTTAGTTACGTCCAATCCACTGTGATTTAATAGTGTGGAAATTTCTTCCAACGGACAACCATTAATTAGCATAATTTGGGAACCACTATGACGAAAATCATGGCTATGCCAAGTTGGAATATCCATTAAATCTCCAACTTTTTTCGCCCATTGTTGTATTGTTCCTTTTACTGCTTTATTATACTTTTGTGAATATCTAGTAATGAATACCCAACCTTCGTCATCTATATTATTTTCTTCTCTATATTTTTTTAATTTAAGAAGCAATTCTTTAACTTCTTGACTAAAATAAAGTGTTACTATTTTACCTTCTTTTTCCAAAACTTCATTTACTGTTCTTTCGTCAAAATCAATTTGTTCCCATCTTGTATTTGAAACTGCATTTACTCTTGCCATAGTAGATAAAGAAAATAAAGCATAAACTTCTAATTGTAAATCTCCATTTTCTTTTAATTTTTGTTTCATTAAATCTACTTGTTCTTTAGTTAAAAATGTTTGAGTAATAATATCAGTATCTTTTTTCGGTCTTTCGAAAAATTCTAATGGATTCTCTTTGATTATTTTCTTACGTCTTAAAAACTTATAAAAGGCAGAGATAGAAGATATTCTACGTTTCATTCTTCTTGAATTATTACCTTCCTTTTTGCAGAAATAAATAAATTCAACAATATCATCTTCTTCTAATTCTGTAATACATTGATTATCTTGATTATCATAGATATAAATAAACCAATGTTGCAAATCATTTTCATAGCCAGCAATACTTTTTTCACTTAATTCCCGTATAGTCATATCAATTTTATATTTATCATATAACTTCATAGTCTGCTTATTTATATTTTTAAGTTTCTCAGGATCATAAAATTTAATTTTTTTACTCATTACTGCCATTAGATCACTTCCTTTTCAATTAATTTAAATTTAATATATTTATAATACAAAAATATTCACTTTTATAATGAATATTAATCTACAATAAATAAAAAGAGTAGTAGAAATTAATCCACCACTCTAACACTAAACATAAATAAATACTTTAATCTACTAACTGTACATATCGAGGCATCTAGCACATGCCTTTATATTAAATTTTAGTTATTTACCACTTTCCAGCCATGAGGTAAATCTATGGGCAAGTACAATCATCCCAAACCTTATGTCATGGATTTTATAAAACTTTCCGCTTTAATCTTTACTATTTAATCTTTATACTTATAATAAACTTTTATCTTTGAAGTTTGAGATTTATACTTTTAGATTTAAACTTTATATTAGATGTATTGTATTTGTTTTATATGTAGATAATATGCAATCTAATTGCACACTATATCTAATATTAAATTTAATTTCTAATAATTTAAATTTAATTCTTCAGTATATACTTTCTTTTTATTTATTACACCAGTCTAAGTATATAAAAAGACTAATGAATTGTAGTTTTAAATTTTCGGAAAGCAATAAATAACTTAAATTAAATTAACAAACTAATACTATAAATTATAATCTAATACTCAATAGTAATTTCAGTAAGACTATTACTAACACTCAAACAAGCGTCAATTTCACTTTCAAATTCACTAATCTCCTTCTCTAAATTATCAATCTTTTCTCTAACCTTAATAGGATCAACCAACTCAAAAGTATTGTTCACAATAAATTGCTTCTTAGTTTCTTCAGCCTCATTCATTGAAGTTTTACCTTCTTTCGAACCATACAAACCTATCACATAATTTTCTGCCTTACTTTGTAATGTCTCACCATTTTCTTTTTCAGTAATCTTAATTGCATCAACATACTGTCTATTCAACATACTCAATAATTCTTTCTTATATTGCATACCAGTATTCTTCATCTCAATTGCTTCGGCAACAGTAAATTCTTCAATACCTACTTTTACTTTAGTAATAGCATTTGATAAAACTACTGCTCTTTTAATTGCATTTCTACGTTTAATTAAATCATTGGACTTATCCCAACTACCTTGAATTTGAGATTTAAACTCATTGATAGGTACACCATTAATTTTCTCATTAGAGTGTTTATTTGCTTTGATGAAAGTTGCTGTTGAGATAGAGTTATTAATTCTATCTCCGATTATTTTTAATTCAGCTAATGCTTTATGGATTGTCATAGTTTCAGTGGTCATGTTAGTAATCTCCTTTTTAATTTTAAATTTTAAGATTTGATTTTATATTTGATGATTTGAGTATATTTATTTTAATATAGTGAAGATGAAAAATATAATATCTTCACTATATTTTATTAAACTATACTATGTATATCTAACCAACCAACTAAATCCTATTCAACATCCTTCTTATCCTCAACATACACACCTTTTGCCATATCCTTAAATTTCTTACCTGCCTTAAATGTCACCTTCCAAGAATTCTCACTCTTAAATTCTTGACCTTTCTTTTCTCCTACTTGAATAATACCTTCTCTACCTTTTGTTTCTTTCTTTTCAAAATTTCCGAAGTCAACAATTTTCAAAGGTTCTCCACTTGCAACAGTATCCATAATTAAATCCAAAAATGTTTCCATAAAAAATTCTGTTGACTTTTTTGTAATTTTTGGAGCATTTTCTTCTTTCTTTTCATTCAATACTTCTACCAGTTTTACAAGCAATTCTTTTTTAGTCATGTGTCATTCTCCTTTTAATTTATATTTTTTATTCCTCAGTTCGTTTTCTGAGGTTATTTAGATTATACAATTATATTAGTATTCTGTCAACGGGTAAATTGAAATATTTTTAATTTATTTTAGGGAATTTGAAAATTATTTTTTATGGTTTTGTTTGTGTAATCTAAACTACATTTTTTCTACCTAATCTCTTACTTAAAGCATCTTTCATAACTTCAGTCAAAACACCTGATTGTCTCATATAATCTCTTGCTTCTTTCATAAATGGACGGGGTTCATTGTACCAATATTTTCTATTTCCCCAACCATACTCCATATTTTCGGCTAAACTTTTTGATAAATCATAACCATATCCTGCATAATCATAATCATCATTTCTATATGCTTCATTTGTAACTTTCAATACCCCGTTTAAAACAGAATGTTTCATTCTTTGTACATCACCTAAAGAACCACTACCATTTGCAGCACCCATTCCACCATAAGCATTTCCACCTCTACGTTCATACTCTTCAGGGGTTCCACTTTGGTAAATTGTAGTAGATACAGAAGTTTGAATTTCTTCTTTAACGTGTTTTGCGATTTCGTTGCGTAAGCAATCATTTACTTGTTTTTTAATGAGTTGTTCAATTTTTGCTAATTGTTGTTGTAAACTTGCCAAAATATCACCTGCCTTTATAAAATAATACTTGCATTAATATAATATTTATAGTATAATAAAAGAATAAAATAAAAATAAAAAACGTGGATATGAAAGGGAAGGGTAATTATATGTACTGTACGTAGTACGACTTTGGTATCTGAGTCTTAGTAATCTTATAGTATTATCTATTATACATATACATATAATTATAATTATTATATTAATACTTTATACAATCTTCTTATTCTTATATAATTTATTTATTTCTCTATACTGATTATCAGGTAGTATATTCTTAATTTCTTTCTTATTAAATAAACTAACTATACAATTATTATATTCATCATTTAAATTTACTAAATTACTTTTAACTATGTATTCTTTAACATCTTTATTATATGTATTAATTTTATCATTGCTTATTATATATTTATTTGGGTAATTAATATATCCCATTCGTCTTTCATTTTTTCTAGTTATAATTATTTCTTTATCATTGACTAATTCTAATAAATATTTAGATATTGAACCAGTAGAAATACTAACACTCTCTATAATCTGCTCATAAGTCATATAAAATTCACCATTCTTAATTGCATATCTTTTAGCATGGATTATTAAAGCATAGAACAATAATTTCTTAGATTTTTCCTTATGTTTTAATATCTCCATCATTTCTTCTCTATTAATTGAAATATCTCTAACTTCACCTTTTATTCCTCTATTTTTCTCATAAACAAATTTAATAATATTCTTAATATCTCTTAAATATTCACTTTTAGTAGAATTATAGAAATCTCTACTTTGCTTAAACATCCATTCAATTAATAATATTTCATTTTCTTCTTTACTATAACCTAAATGATTATAATATCTAGCAATTTTCATTAAGGAATGATGCCTAGAACCTAATATAGTTAAGCCATTTTCAATAAGATTTTCTATGTATTCAATAGTAAATTCTTCATCAGTATATAAATTTTGTGAATTTGCAGGTTTTGATTTATTTTTTATCTCATCATTGAAATATTCAATATTTTTTCTTTCATTTCTTGATTCTCTTGCTTTATCAAATACTATATCAAGAAATTCTCTTGGCAATTGATTAATTTCATATAAATATTCTATTGATTTTATAGGTTCTAAATTATTAATATTACAAAAGTAACATTTCTTTTTAGTAACTTGATGAATACTTAATTCTAACTTCAAACCAAAATTAGATTTTGGGCGTAATTCAATTTTATGTTTTAATTCAATTAATGAATAATTCCAAGGGATTTCTAAAACTTCTAATGCTTTATAATCAATGGAATAGTATAATTCCTCCATTATTAAATCATATAAAAATTCTATTTGTTTATAACTTACCACATTATCAAAAAATATTAAAACATGATAACCTTTCTTTCCAGAAAAACTTGCATTAATATATTTATCATCAATTCCATATTGCCTAAATATATTAATAACTTTATAAGTTACCCATTTTGCTATATTTAAATCTTCACCAAAGTCAACATCAATACACATAAATTTAGTATGAGTATGACAAAAAACACCTACAGTTTGTTTTGATTGTAGGTGTTTAATTAAGATATTTTTATTATCTTTTAAATTTCCCCATTTGTATATATATTCATAATCTCCATCTGGTTTTTGAATTATAAATGGATAATATTGAGTCACATATAATTTATACATTCTATCTGCTAATTTTTCGTAATCAATATTTGATTTTTTAATATCTTTACACATATAATATATCTACCTCCACTTATTTAATTAACTTATGCGTTTATAGGATTTTAAAGCAAATTTTAATTCAGAACATTCAGAGAATTTCCAGAAAGTCCATTTATCTGCTGTTATTCCTAATCCCACATATTTAATTCCGCAAGTTTCAGTAAGATGCTTCATAAGTCTAACACTAGTACATATCATATGTTCCATATCTAATGCTTTTAATTGTTCTAGTGTTAAATTAATTCTTTTACACATAATATTTCTACCTCCTAAGTTTCTTATGTTATATTTATATTATCACTCTAACCAACTAACTAATATACAAACTTTCTTGAACTTTATCTATAGTATTTTGTAATTTCTTAAAACCACTATTACCTGATTGTAAATAAATATGTTTACTATAAACATTATTCGGAACATCATATGTATTATCTTTCAAACTTCTTTTACCATTAAAATTAAAAATATATTTGCATTTTAATTCATTTAAATAATTAAAAAAATCATTTACGTTTATTTCTCCAAAATACATTGAATCTGTCCCAAAGTAGGGAGGATCGCAATACATAAAATCACCTTGTTCTGGAATAATATTTTTATAATCTTCGCATATAAATTCTACATTATTTTTATTTAACATATCAGACCATTGTGATATTATCTTTTCTAATTTATCAGGTATAATACCTTTTCTAGTTAGATGATAACTTGAATTAAATTCACCTTTAGAATTAAATCTTATTAATCCATTTGTTGCTGTTCTAGATAAAAATAAAAAATCTTCTGCTTTGTGATATGTATTAAACTTATCTCTAACTTTTAAATAGTAACTCTTTCTAAATTGTATATCATCTATCTGGTTCATTTCATTCCACATAGTTTCATATGATTTTATTAGTGTTTCTGGATTATCTTTTATCATTGTCCATAGGTTTATAAGATAAATATTAATATCAGAACATATATAATTATTTACTTTTATATTACTATTCAATAATTGAATTAATACTGAACCACCACCTATAAATGGTTCATAATATGTGTCTATTTCTTTTGGAAAGTAATTTAATATTTCTTCTGCCAAATATCTCTTACTTCCTGTCCATTTGATTACTGGTTGAAATTTAGATATGATTATTCCTCCTTTTACGTATTATTATTTTATCATTCTAATCAATTAATTAAAAACAATTAAAACAAAAACATTACCTACACAAACCTAATAATATCCCACACATTATCACCTCTTTATCATTCATCCTTATTAATTTATCCTAATTATACATCAATAATAAAATTATGTCAACATATTTATTTTAGTATTTTAATAAAAATTATGATAAAGAGGTGAGTGAGGGAGAGGGTAATTAAATATCTAATTATCTACTGATTTCTAAAAGCAACATATACTTTCCCATCCCAATAATTATCACAAGTATCTATCTTTTTACATTCCATTAACTCTACTTTATTATCATCAACTCCATAATACTTACAAATTGTATCGAGTACACATTTATGGCAATTAGTAGAATCGAAAACTGATTTTGCAACAAATCTAAACCATACACAAACTCTTTTATTAAAATCTACTCCTAATTCATTAAATGATGGAAGTTGATGATATGGAAATTTATTTTGCCATTTCTTATATTGTTCACTTTTAATTATTTTAGGTTTACCTGTGAATTTATCTTCTATAACATCTGTCATATAATTATGAGAAAATGGATGAATAGTTAATTCAATCCACTCATTATCATCTGGTTCATAATAATTTAATTTACTCTCCAAATTATTTAACATTTCATTCTTTTCATCAAGTAATTTACCCTGTATATTTATTGTTCTAGTTTTATATGCTTTTTGTCCACCACTAATTCTCAATCTTAATTCTTCTTTATCTTCCTTAATAGTTTTTATCAAATCATCACATATAGTTATAAATGCAACTTGTTTATTCTGAGCATAATTATCTATTCTTTCATTTAAACCTCTTTCAATATTTTTCATCATCTTTAATCTAAAATCAGTATCTCTATAATTATGCTTATAAAAATCTTTTACATCTTCATATATATTATGTATTTGTTCAATATTTTCTGTTTTAAAAGTATTCTTTAATTTAGGCAAAGAATACTTAGTTAATTTATCAACTTGTTCTTCCGAAGCACTATTTACAATATATCCTCCATTATGATTAATAGAAGGTAGAACTTCTGACGTTACCCATTTGCGGAATGCTTTACATTTATTTGTACGTGCTTCTAACATGAAATCATATAACATTTCTTCGTTTAAATATTGTTGTACACCACGTACAACCGTTGATATACCTGCATTTACAACTATTTTATCAATTCTATCCTTTTGAGCATATTTTTTACCTTTTGCTTCTTTTTGATACCCTAACGCAAAACCTGTAGAATACAGTTCAAAAAATAAATTACCATTTTCATCTGTAATAATCCCTACTTCCATTCCTTCAAATTTGTTTAACACTACTAATTCATTTTTACTTTCCATTTTCATAATTAACCACTCCTTATATTTTATTTTTTATTAGCGATTTCCATCCAAAATAATTACTGTCGATAATTACCCTGAATATTAAAAATCATCTAGAAAATGGTCTAGAATATAAAAAATACTCTGAAACCATTTCCTCGACAGTTTTTTAACCACTAATAAAAAACAAATAAAGGAGATGTTCAGAGTAGTCGGAAGACCACTCTCTAAATGATTCTTAGAGTTAAGTATTTAATTAAATATTCAATGGCAGAAGAGAGGAGAGACACTTCTTGTCGTTATATTGGCTAATTATAAAGTCCATTGAATAATATCTTCACACAAGAAAAGACACTTCTTGCATTTTTAAGAAGTGTCCTCAATCTATGAAAATATATTATTATTTACTATTATTTATATTATTACTCTGTAATCTCAATCTTACTAACTATTTCATCCACTTCATCCGTCACAATTTCATCTGTTTTATCAGAAACAATATCTACAACTTCAACACCTTCACCAT
>Ga0209728_1001532_pt1 | contig 13852 bp, 17 predicted proteins | sample RifGroD1_FD_183997 | JGI IMG/M metagenome (GOLD analysis project Ga0209728, IMG submission 183997) | Groundwater microbial communities from Rifle, Colorado, USA - Groundwater D1 (SPAdes) (version 2) | ecosystem: Environmental > Aquatic > Deep subsurface > Groundwater | place: Rifle, Colorado... | reverse complement strand
TAGCAATTGCAATACGATTTGCAAGGTCTTCATTTACATCAAATGAACCATTACAAAAATCTTTGTCTGTTGTCCTTGTATAATTTACTGTAACTCCATGTTGTTGAAGTATTTTTCCTACTTTTAAACCTAAGTTAAGATTATTGTTTTTTTCTTGTGTTTTTATTCCGATACTACCTGGATCTCTTCCCCCATGACCAAAATCAAGAACAACTACTTTATTGCTCATTTATTTCACCTTCCTAAATAAATTTACAAATAATAACAAAACCCTATAACCCTTACTACATGCCACTTTTATTTTTCCGCATATCCAATAAAATCAAGTTTTGAATGGTTTGGGTGATAATATTTACTTCATTGCTTTTTGGAAAGTAAATTTTTGTTGATTAACAGAATTAATATGCTCCTTCTTCCTTTTTTCTAGAGTACAAGTAGTTTGACCGATGTATTTTTATTATTTGTTATATTAATTGCTGAATAAATAATTCCATAGTGTTCCAATATACCTCCTCGTTTCTTTTTTACATAGAAAAAGAGAGTACAATTTGTACTCTCTTTTATAAAATATTGTTTTTCTTATGTCGCAGTTGATTGTCAACTACGACACAATATCCTAACCCAATAGACTATTTATTACATTTGAAAAACTAGCTAAATAGTGTAACCCATGCCCAATATCAGTGGGGTGATTAATACCGTTTCCATGTCTTGCATCTGGGGGATACGAACCCAAAAGCGTGTCCTCATAAAATATCTTTTGAAAATTTGCCTGAGTAACGGGATCATGACCATCTCGTATAGCTTGAAATATTCTGCTTGCATCAGCACAGGCCAAGGAACTTGCTTCTGCCGTATCTCTGAATGCTCTAGCCATATCATTGGTTAAGGATTGGTTTTGACTACTTCTATACGAAAATACTGTCGGTAATTGAGTAGTAACCAATACAATACTTGGAACTACATCCCATGTATTTACAAAGTTTATGATATTGGTTATGTGATTTACCTCATTTACATAACCATCCGGTGTATCGTTCATACCAAAAGCAATAAATAATAAATCTGGTTCAAACTCCTTAACGTGATCACGCCATGACTTACCTATAACTGACCAATATCTCCAAAATCCATCGTTTATATTTGATGGATCGGATGATATACCGCAATAAGTAGACAGTGCGGCATAACTTGCTGTTCTACTTCCTAACCCGAAGTTTTGAGCTGTTATAGCTACGTTTGGGAATATTTTTTTAAGTAAAGTAGTAAGCCGCGAAGCATATATACTGCTAATGTCGCCGTAATCGAAACCCTCAGTAATAGAGTCTCCCCAAAATGCCACTCTAAGAGCATTGCCTAAAATAGCTGTTTTTGCCCTAGATAACGCTCCTGTTGGTATAGAATAACCCATTGCATTAGAGATAGTTTGAGCAGCCAATGTCAATTTTTCCGTTTCTTCGGCAATAGCATCTGGGTTAACTGATACAACTTTAGCTACAGTGGGAGATACAAAAATTTCATAAGTTCCAATTACAGGACTCTTTGCGACAACATTAATTTTAATTCCAGGTCTTATTTCTAAATTAAGCCTAATAGTACCCATATTATAAAGTACCTTTATAATTTCTCAGGGCAAAGAGATTTCTTACTATAGTGCCTATTTGAGCTTGAGAAAGTTCGTTTCGAGTAATAATAAATGGGCCAATATTTCCAACCATATTAGCACTTATGCTACCATCGGCATTAATTTGCGCGCCAATAACAAACGGTTGTAATAATGCCGATTGAGCTGTATTAGCCGTACCATTTGCACTTGATGGACTACCCGAACCTCCAGCGTTAAGATATAAATTTGTTTTACCAGTCGCTTTTGCATATGAGAATGTTCCTGCTAGTACATTCCAGTTATTTAATGGAATGCGATACATCCAAGGGTCTGGTTGACTTGGTGAGGTAGTTGTCAAAAAGTCGATTAATCCATATTCAGCAGTTAAGCGAAGCAAGGAACCTCCAGCTTGTGTTAATTGGGTTAGTAGTGTGCCAGGAGTTGACATATTATAACCACAAACAATAGACCAATCGTTTGTGTAAAAGACCATATCATCATTGTATAAAGCAAAAGTATGGTTGTCACCCGATGTAGTTGTCCAAGATGATCCATTATATAAAGAACGTGCCTCACCATATGAGTTAACAGTTTGCTCATATTGCCAAGAAATATAATTAGAAGTATCGACCCCTGTAGAATCTAAATATTGCAATACCAACCAGTACTGAGCACTTTTTTGAAGTCCTACAGGTGAAAACAAAAATCCAATTTGGCAAGCACTCGTTAATACATTGGAGCAATCTACGGGAGAACTTGTTGCGATCACAGTACCAGGAACACCAGAATTATCAGCACATATAGTCAATTGCATTTTTGCAGATGCTAAATTTCCTACTCTTTTTAACTGCAACGCAATAAGCGAACCCCTAGTGCATATTGCTTTAATTCGAGTAGCTGCTTTTAATGCTGCTCCATTTAAAGGTAAATCTGTAGTTCCGTATTGGTTCTTTGTTACTGGTGCTTGCTGTAGGTATTGGTTATTTGCACCGATATTTACGCTACCCCCCAATAAACCATCTCCACCTAACGTGGCATTAACAACATCAAATTTTAAATCATTTGTTAGGAGATCCGAAATTTGAGTCGATCCCTCAGCCTCCCACATAGGCAGAAAGGTAACAATGTTTTCTGTTCCAATCGTTCCGATAACGTTATCAATACTCCTTGCAATAATATCTCTTTGTACTTGACTTATAAGGACGGGGTTAGCCTCTTTGTTTACAATTTGGGATAATTCCATTTATATTACCTCCGTTTCTAGTGTGTCTAAATGATGAATAAAGGTTATAGTTTCACTTGTTGATAATGTTCTAACTTCAGTTATCGTATTAGTCGCATATGTGTAAACATCTTCTCTAACCACAACTAAGTCAACATCTCTATGTTTAACCCGCTGAACAGTGCCATCCGTATTAAACGTGATAGATTGAGTTGTACCTTTTATACCGCTTGTAAGTTTCTGCCTTGCTATTTCCACTTCAGATAAACCTGTGCTTTGGTACACCCATCCTTGTACCCATGCTGTACCATTCCATTTATATACATACCCATCTTCGATGTTTAGTTTTACATACGTATTTCCAGTGGGGTATGCCGTTTGTATTGCTAATAAATTAGCAAATGCCTCTGGTGTTCCATTAGCAACCGATGTTATTTGTTCATTAACATAAGCTATACTAGCTTTAATCGTTGCTAGGTTAAATAGTTCTGCCGTAATTTCATCCTGGTATTCTTCAAAATCAGATAATAACGTATCATAAACATTAATATTTAAAGTATCTATCCACACCCAAACACTTCCATCATATCTATATAATTTACCATCATCAATAGTCCTTACTGTCCAGTAAATTACAGGTGACGGATATGTTGTTGCTATATTACTATAACTAGATACTGGATTTTTTAATATCATCTTTGATGAATTAATCATTGCTTGATATTCAATTACTCTATTATTTTCTGCCAATACTCTGCCTTCCTCATTAGCGATACGAGTAATTTCTGATTCAATAGAATACTGATTGTTTTCTATTAAAGTAGTAAGATCATTCTTAGTATTAGTTGCAGTTAAATTGACATTTGTTAAATCTGTTTTTGTTATTAAAGCTTCACTATTTTTTGCATCTAATTCTGATTTAGTTGTAGTTGCTATTCCATTAGAATTATCTAATGAATTTTTTGTTGAAACTGCATTTGAAATAGATAAATTTAATGTTGTATTTGTTGTTCCACCATTTGTGATAGCAGAATTTAAATTTGATAGAACTGTTGACGCATCTCCAACACTATTTGCCACATCCTGCATTGATTCCGTTGATGCTCCGTCTATAGATTTGGTATAAATTCTTGTTGCAGGGATCTCTATCACTCCACGCCCTTGATAAGATACTAAAACTGTTTGACTAATTTCTGAAGAATTAAAAGTAATTATAGAATTTAAATAATTTACATAAAAAGAATTAATCGATAAACCTGTAACTGTTTTAGATTCATTGTAACAAGCAATAGAGTATACTGAAGTATTATCTGGATTTGTTGCCCATGTTCCAGATATTGTTGCTACTTTTGTACTCCCAACATAATCTGTGATTAATTTTGATTGTCCTGCACCTGTTCCTCCTGTGATAGTTATTGTAAAATTATTATATCTATCATCTGTTGTTGAAGCACTAGAGGTCAATGTAATTGTACTTGATGCTCCTGCTTGTGCTGTACCAACCAATACAGCAGTTACACCATAAAATTCACTGCCAAGTTCATCGAGAACTATTTTACCTTCATTAGAAATTACACATAAGTCTTGCTTACTAATTAAATCTTCTCTTAATTCATACAAAAGTGGGTTATTAAATTCAAAAGCCATTTATTTCTTTCCTCCTTTTAATATATAAAAAAGAGAGATAAAATATCTCTCTAATTTTACGATGCTTTATTTATTAAACTTTAAAAATTATTTATGAATTTCCATGCAAAAGAATTCATAATTGATATTGATACTTAAAAAATTATTTATGTATTTATATTACTAACTTAATCATCCAAATCACCAAAACTATCTAAATTATAATTAACTTTCTTCAACAATTTATCAATAAATTCAATCCCTTTACTAGTTACCAAAGTTTGTACTCTATTAACAATTTCTCCATCATCGTCAGGAATTGTATATTCTCTGACTACAAATAACTTTTGTTCAAGATATTGTTGTCTAGGCACATTATGTTTTTCTTTATCATTTTTACTTCCTGTCATTAAAATATCATTATATCTTAAGAATGCAAATAGTCTGGTACGTCCTACCTTAAACGACTTCGCGACTGAATTCATATTTTGACTTCCATTAGCTCCAATAAGTTTGTCAAATGAATTTGCTTTAGGAATTAGCTCTTTATTTTGTAGTTCTAGCATTTTTCTTTGTTTCTTTTCTTTAAAATATGCAATTCCTCTTTCATCTTCATCCATATTAAGATAATCTTGTATGAATGAATCTATATTAGGAAGGAATGCCTTTGCCAATATATCTGCACAATTCTCTTGATAAATTTCCAATGTATCAGCTAAATACGGCATATCTTTTTCTATTTTTGGAGTAATATTTATTTTAGCAAGTGCAATTGGAAGCTTTTTAATATTAATACAGTATGTTTCTTGTATTCCACCTTGTTCGGAGGGGTACGAAAATTTTTGTACTCCTTTGGCGACAACCTTATCTTCATTCCATTTGTTTCGCTGATATTCTATTTGCCTACCATTAAACCCTAAGCCACGCAAAACATAATTTATTCCTACAAATATTTTATTTCCTTCTTGTTCTTGAACCGCTAATAAACTAGCACCATTAAAATCAACTTCTTTAATCATTAATTCGTTCATATTATTTATTTACCTCTTTCATTTTAATTATTTTTTATTTATCATACTTAACTAATATGTACTTATACACCTACTTAGTAGGATCTCTAGGCATATATCTCACCACCCTTTCTATCCCATTATACATGGATAGAACAATGGTGTCAAGCAATAAATAAAATTAATATTAAAGGAGGAGGGATAATAAATTATCTAAAGGAAAGAACCTATTGTTGATTCTTTTCTTTGGATGTGATATAATTCTACTTGCATGAATTCATTAAATATCTCTTAATTGGCTTGTTTCAGCAAGCCTTTTTCTTTGCTCTTTTCTAATGCCAACAATATTTGATTAATAAATTTAAAAATATTATCTCCATCAGGATTATATTCTAAAACAGTATATCCTTTACTTAATAAATATTTCTTTCTATTAACTTCATAAACAACATCTAACCCAATATGATTATTTTCATTACATTCAATTGCTATATTGTCATTAATAACAAAATCAATACGGTAATTTCCACATTTTACTTGTTTTTGTATTATACAAATATTTTCTAAACTATTATGTAATATATCTTCTAATTCAGTTTGTTTATATAATGAGTTATTTCTATTAACAATAAGTAAAATTTCTTTATCAGGTACATTCAATATTTTTAATAGCAATATTTGTCTTTCAATACTTGTTCCAGATAATTTACATATTTCTATTATTCCATCTTTATTATATATGAACGTATTTTGTTTTCCACTATTGGTTTGTAATTTTTCATTCTTGCGAAATTGTTCTAAAATACTTTTATTTCTCAAAAATATATTACTAATTGCTTTAGGTTTTGAATATCCTAAAATTATTTTTAATTGTATTGATGTCATATAAATATCTTTGTTATTATCAATATAGTATTCATAACCATCTGATGATTTCTGTATTTCCATATTACCTCACTTTCTTATTAATTAAACACATCAAAAAAGAACCCACCAAAACTAGTGGATTCTTCTCTGTAATAGTTTTATAATTCACTTGTAGATAATTTTCTTACACGACTTGTTGTATCAGCAACAGGTCTCTCTTTTTGCTCTTTTCTAGCCTTTTAAAAATATAACCTATCCCTTTAGCTGTAACCAATGTCACGGGAATATCCACAATCTTACCTTCAATGATTTTAGACTTAATTACCACTACAAAAAATCCACTGTCAATAAAGGGTTGATAAGGCAAATTATGCTTTTCTTTGCCAGACATTAAAATTCCTTCAGTCCTTAAAAATTTGAATAGTTTATTCCTGCCAGAAATCTTTAAAGCTTTAGAAACCATAAGCATTGACATATAATTTTCGGCATTAATGATTTGATCATATAGTAATAACTTAGGTTCATTCTCTTTAAGTTGATTTCTTAATAATTCCAATTCGCCTTTACGAATTCCTTCAAGAAGATCCCAAACCCAGTCCATAAAAATATCTGCTTTTGGTTGTCTACTCCATCTACATATCTCATATACACCTTTAGCATTGTATAAATATACTTCTTGCCTACCTCCAAAGGTTAGGTCAACTTGGGCTATACTAGAAAACTTTTGAATTCTATCAAAATTTCGTTCATGTATTTTACGTATTGCGTTTGATGGACTAGCATATTCTAAAGCCCTCCCAATTTGTTCCCTTGTTACAAACACATCTCCATTATTACCATTGCTCCAAAAGTCACATTCGATCCCTTGGAAGTTTTCAGATGTGAATAATACTAAATTATTCACAAGACTCACCACCAACTTTATAAACAAGAAACTCTAGTAAGCAATTTTCACACAAATCTATGACTACATGTTCATTGTCCCACTGACTACCATACTGACCAATTTTATTGATTTGCCAAGAAGGATCGAAATGTCTATCTAATAGCACATTACACTTCTTGCAAATCATTGGTTTTTCACTAATAGCAAAATCAATTTGACTTTCATTTAACAATGTAATAGAAAATACTGAACTATAAACATTTTTTCCTTTAAAATAATTAATCTCTTCAATAGTATCTTTAGGAATTGTCATTTCGTGTTTAGTTGGTTTATTAATATTGATATCATAGAATTCTAAATTATCTCCATCATCTACACATCTGAATTGTTGGTATGTATTCATTGATCGAATAGGAGAAGATAGGAATACTTGAACTTGCTTACCTGTATAAGTATCGGCAATAGTGACCATCTCTTGAACAGTAATTTCTCTCATTAATAAAACTCCCTTACCTCTAATTTGTTAAGGTTTTTCATTTACCTTACCGCTTTAGTATAAGGGAGTTTTCTATGTTTAGCAAATGTTAATACAGGTGATATACAACCAAATATAGCCGTATAGTATGACTATATAAAAATAGCTTTACTTATCACTTGATTCCTCTTGTTTAATTCCATTCTCAATTTCACTTATATATTTCAATACTAAATACCTTATAAATTCCGCAACAGTCATTTCTTGGTCTTGGGCTAATTTTTCTATCTGCTGTTTAAATTTATTACTAACCCTTATTCCTATTTGCTCACTTTTAAACCTTGGCATCCCAATCACTCCTTATCAATCTATTATACCACATTGCCCATATGCCTATCAAAAATCAAAACATATGTATAAGGAGTGTAACATCAACCTCTATATCAGCATAATATCATACAGGACAATCTTATGTCAAATATATTTATTTATTAATTATACAAACACTTTAAAACAAAACCCTCTATTATCATATTCAATCTTATACACTCACCAATTGTTTATCCATACCAGATGCTTCAAGAATATAGCTTGCCCAATATTGAGAATTATAATGAAATACATACGATGGATCTTTTTGAATCATATTCTTAAATTTATTCATCAGCATATCTACATCGTTTTTCTTTAATCCATATTCTGTCAAAGACGAACACACTTCATTAATATAATTCTCACGATATTTCCTGCTATCATCCTCTTTGATTTGATGTTTTCTTTTGATCATCATATTTCACCTCCTTAATAAATTTTAAACATTGAGTAGATAATTCTGTATGAAAAGATAATTGATCATTAAAACCATATCTTTTTGAATCAATTGACTGTTTGAAACTACTCATATTTATTATACCAGAATCCAAACTCTTAATCAATTCATCTATTCTGCCATCTGCAACTGAACCATAAACAAAATCTTTATCATGAGTAAAATTTATTTTCTCTGATCTGTTTTTATGAATAAATCTTGCCCATTCATGTCCTTGATGATTAAATATTAATCCATTAAGATTAATTAAGTTTTCAATATCTAATTTATAAACCATAATAATTCCTTCAACACATTTTTCAGGATTAAATGTATTATACCAATCTCGTCTTTTTCTTGCCCAATTTAAAGCTTGAATAAAACTTGATGTTGTATAAAATCCCTGTCCAAAATCAGCTTGTTCACTTCCACGTTTTACATTTATTTTTCTAAGTATTTGTTCTGTATAGTTACTGGCCGTCCCATGATAAACTTTCTTAATTGTATTCAATTTTGCCATTATATTCTCCAATTATAATATTTTAATCCCATAATGTATTCTGTTTAAATTAATTATTTTCTATATGTATCAATTGATCAAAATAACTACCTACAATAAATATATCATACTTAATAACCTATTGTCAAATATTTATTTATTACTTTACACTAAACTTACAAACCTCAACCCACTACTCACAAATAAGAAAGACCCCAAATAGAGGTCTTTCTATCAAATCATATCCAATTTTGACAAATGCTGTCGAATTAATCTTTTTACCAACAAAACATGTTAAACTACAAATTGAACATACAAAAGAAAGGAGAAATAACCATGAATCTACCTAAAACTAATAATTGTCCAAATTGTGGCAATAATACATTTGGTGCCTTGGCAGGCGATGGAACTCCATATGCCATCTTAACTTCAGCCACTAAAGACCATAATGGTAAGTTTATACCAAATCATACAAAGGTATTAGGAGTATTTCCTATTATTTGTGACAAATGCAATTATATTATGCTTTTTAGAGAAACTAATTAGATTGGATCCATTTGTATTTGTTGGTATCAATTACACTTTGCTCTGTTTTATCCCATGAATACTTAAACATATTAATTTTGGACTGTTCATTTTGAACAGTTTCTTTTTTGTTTTCTGTCATTTTGTATCACCTCCTTTCTAATGCTTTTACACAAAGAAAAAAGACCTATAATCAGGTCTTTTCTTTGTCTATATTTACCACCATATTCCATAATAACAAAAACTAAATCAAAACAAACAAAATGCTACAATTGGGCAATAATTCCTTCAAAACCTTTCTATAATAATCACTCACTGGACTTCCTGTTAAATATAAAATCTTCAAACCACTTAAATTTCCCAATGGTTTATAATCATAAATATAATCTGAAGATACACAAAGATTTTTCAAATTCTTTAATCCAGATAATGGTTCTAAATTACTAATACGATTTTTATGTTGCCCAATATATTCCAATGATGAATTACTTAAATCAAGAAATATTAAATTTGTCAATCCTTTTAAGGGAGTAATATCTATAATTTCATTATTTGGCAAAGATAATTTTCTTAATTTTGTTAAATTTGATAATGAATTAATATCACTAACTGAACTATCAACTAAACTAAATTCTCTTAGATTTGTAAAATATTCTATTCCGCTAATATTTTTGATTGATTTTAATTCATGTACATATAATTTAGTAATTTTCTGTACATCAGATTCAGTAATATCACCTGTTGGTTTATTTAGAGTTTTCCTTATTGCTGTTTCAAAATTAATATCTTTAAATATAATTGGAGAAATATTTGGCAATATATTGACTACACATTTATCTGTCTTTTTACCATCAACTGTTGTAACCGTAATAGTTGCTTTTCCTGATTTTACTCCTTTGACTTCTCCTGTTGCAGAATCTACAGTAGCAATTGATTTATTACTTGATTTCCATGTTACTTCTTGATTTGTTGCTGTAGTAGGGGTTATAGTAGGAGTTAATATTTCTGTTGATCCAACATTTATGGATATTGTATTTTTGTTTAATATTACTTTTAATGGCTTTATTGTTTGTGTTTGTGTTGCAATAGATATATTGTCTATTTTTATAAATCCACCCTCAGAAGCCAATGATGGAAGTGCTGTCACAGACAGTAGAGACATAGACAACGCAATAGTGATAAGTGATTTTGAAAACTTTTTCATAATTAATAATTACCTCCCTTTACTTTTTCTGTAATTATCATACACCAAAGAAAAGAGAAAAGCAACAATAAATAATAAAATAATTTTATTTATTAATTATAATAGGTGGAATTGATTTGATTTAACAAAGTAATACAAAAAGAGAAAATTTAAAGAATCATCTTCTCTTTTTGTAAAATATTAATTCATAAATCTTAAACATAAAAATAACCAATAATAAAATTAAGCTGATGTTAATATCAATATTCCACCATTACTAATTAAATACAGCAAATTAGCTTTAGTAGCATAATAATCATGAAAATAGGTATTAAAATCATTTCTATTTATAGTTGTTGTATTTAATACAGATAGCGAAAGAGTAGCTACATAACTAGCTAATGCATTATAAGCAGGTGTAAAATAATTAGATGCATATACTACTGACTGACCAATTGCTATATCGAACTCTCCATCAACATAAAATGTTTGATTTATAATATGAGGATATTCAGAAAATATAATATCCCATTCTTTACTTATAAATTTTTTCTCAAATGGAGTAAGTTTACTATCATCAGAATAATCGGTTAATAAATCCATTGCTTGAGTATCTTGTATTTTTGCCCAAGTGTAGGAAGTAGTAGATGATGACTGAATCACTACACGAGCAAGCTCGGCAGGTTCTATTTTAATTAATTCGTCTCTAAGCTCTCATTTGTAAGCATTGTATTTCATTTACATTTTACAACATCTTAGTCATTGAATTAATTATCCATAGACTTTTACTATCAATATCTCCAATGAGATAATTGACGATAGCATAAGGCTTGATTCTAAACCTTTTTTGATCTTTAATACCTTAGATTACATTTCTTAATGCAATACTTAATTGTGAATTTCTTAATCTTTCAATCTCAATATCATGTAATAACTTAAATCCATCAAAACTTTCAAAACACTTATCTCTATCCACTTTATCTGCTAGATTATTCACGTTCATAATAAGAAAACTACTATATAAATCTCTCTGAATACTAACTTCTTCGTCATCAATATCAAAAATATTCCATCGTTCTGATAAATCCTTCTTTGTATAAATATCATTAATATGATCATATTGACTTGCTTTAACAGTATATGTGTTAATTTTCTTAATTTCAGTATCGAAATATTTTAATTTCCTATTGATAATTTCAATTAACATAGCTGGAGCTTTATTTGCAAGAGACTTACCAAATCTCTTCTTTTTATTAAATTTACCATTCTTATTCTTAGTAGTATTCTTTGCTCGTTTCTGCAATCCACTATAATTCATCTTCTCTACATAAAACTTATCTCCTAATTTTAAGATATGATTAGCAAGTTTATTATGAGATTGTTTCCTTATGTCAGCTTGTTTTTTCTGTAGGCACTTTAACTCAGTTTGAAGTAAAACATAATGATTAGATTTTACCCATTTATCTCGATTACCTTTGATTATAGTACCATCTTGATTAAATTTATTAGGATTAGTAGTTCTTCTGCTTCTATCCATCCTACGTTGTAATTTCTTCTTTTTCTTCTCAATATTCTCAACTTCTGGAGCTAATTCTAATAATTTTACTTCACTATTAGAACAATAAGCAACAGTTTGAGTGCCAATATCAATTCCAACCGATCCCTCAGTGATATATAAATTAATTTCACCAGTATCTTTATCAACCTTCATAGGAGGAGTTCCTTCAAGTATTAATTGAACATAATAATACTCTTTGCCTTTAATATCTTTTTTAACAAACCTACAATATTTAACTCTATCTTGAATTGCTTTCTGAGCATAAAGATCGTTATTTTCAATTATTATTGGCATTTTAAGCTTATTGAATATAATTACGCCATCCCTATATTTAATAGCTTGACGATTATCTGCACCTTCTATGGAATGCATTTCACCATATCTAACAAAATTAACTTTTCTAGCATTTCCGAATCTTAACTTATTAACTGCTTCAAATGCTCTTTTAACTAATTTTGCTTTAATATGACTACCTAATCCAGAGTATTCATTAATCATAAGTTTGGTAGCGAATTTACTTATGTCATATTCTCTAAAACCATATTTTATTTCAGCATCCATGAATAGTTTTTGCTTTAATTTTTTATCAGTTTCTTTTCTAGCGGATTGGTATTGTTTACTTTCACGCATAAGATTAAATCGTCTTAATGTTTCATGAAGAATTGCATTATATAATCTTCTTGATAATTCAAAATACTTATCAATTGCTGATTTATCTGAAATACTATATTTTAAACGAAGTGTTAGAACGTATGATGATGTTTTAAATTTTGCCATATATAAATTCACCTACCTTTCATTATTAATTAAAAAGGGGATAATAAATCCCCATAATCACAACTTACTTAAAATAAACAATAATAATCTCTTAACAAACCCTTTTAAACAATTCTCTTTTTCAATTCCATAATCTTGATTCATATCATTAAATTCTTCATCATAATAGTCTTCGTACTGCCAATCTTCATAATGATCAACGCAAGGGAATTGAATCAATTTTCCCATATCACACCAACTGTACTATGTATTCCTTTGTTTTATACTTCCTATAAATATCCCTCACTGCTTTTCGATGCTTTCCAATACAACCCTTCTCAATATCCTTTATTTCAATTGAAGAGATATAATGACTCACCATCATAGGATCTACGCCCAATACCACATATTTCTTATGACAGTTATCAATCATAACTTCCCACTGTTCATGGGTAAATTCAACAATCTCAAAAATTAAATCATATTTTGCAAGCAAATTTAATTCCCGAAGTTTCTGAATTTTAAGCTCAACATCCTCTCTTCCTAAATTTACTACCATTGGAATTTCCGTTGAGTAATAATCCCATTTCCAATCACCAGTTGGTTTCGTCATTGAATTGGAGTAAATACCAAGTTTTCCACCAAATCTTCCATTACTATCCTTTACGCAATATATCATTTCCATAATAAATATAGCACTCTCCCCTATACTTCTAAAATGTTAAGGCCGATTAATTTGTATTCCTTAACTAATATTAGTATAGAGTATTATATACTTAAAGTCAATAGTATTTTTACAATCAGTCTATAATATTTTTACTGCTTTCTATA
>Ga0209728_1001531_pt1 | contig 13857 bp, 12 predicted proteins | sample RifGroD1_FD_183997 | JGI IMG/M metagenome (GOLD analysis project Ga0209728, IMG submission 183997) | Groundwater microbial communities from Rifle, Colorado, USA - Groundwater D1 (SPAdes) (version 2) | ecosystem: Environmental > Aquatic > Deep subsurface > Groundwater | place: Rifle, Colorado... | reverse complement strand
GTAAAATTCTTATTTGAAAATGAATTGTGTCCTAAACATGTTTTTGAATTGCTTGGAGATATTTATGATAAAGCAAATTATGAAGGATATGAAGAGGGATATGCGGAAGCTAAAGAGGATATGAGAGGGTTTTTGGATTAGATTTATAATAAATCGTTAAAATCTAAGTTTTATTTTATGAATTAATTTAATGTTTTGTAATCAAGTCGAGAACTCAGGCAGAAATGTCTGAGTTTTTCTGTTGGGTACAAAAAATAGTTTGTGGATCAAAGTTGAGAGGTAATTTGGGAGTAGCTACCCATCTCTACACGCCTCTCTCCTTTCTATTTTTAAGTGTAGAGATCGATAAATGTGTAGAAAGAAGGAAATTGACTATGTTGTTAACTAAAGAAGTAGAAGTAGGGTTAAGAGGTAATAAAAGAATACCACAATACAGAGAAAAGGGCTATGAAATACCGACAAAAATTGATAAATACAAAAGAGTAGTAATTGATTACTCAAAGAAATTACTTGTAAAAATTGAAGACATGCCAGAATATAGCGAAGCAAAAGTAATAGTTAAATGTGACTATCAAGAAGAAGGATGTAGAGATATTTATCCTAAAAATGTAGCAGATTATATTAAAAATAATATAAATTCTACAATACATAAAGATTGTTGTTCTAATAGAAGATGTCAAAATAAGAAAACATCAGAATGCAATTTAGTTAATTTTGGTTTTGAATTTCACATTTCTCAACCAGAATTTGTGGATAAAAATAAACAAAATAACTTAGAAAAATATGGTTCTGAATATTTAATGGGAACAGATTATTTCAAAATAAAATCAAAGGAAACAGTTAAAAATAAATATGGAGTAGAAAATATTTCTCAAATTAATGAAATAAAAATTAAGAAAGCAGAAACATATTATAGAAATGGAACAGTAGTAACATCAAGACAGCAAATGTATGTTCATCAATTATTGGGAGGTATTTTAAATTATTCCAATAATACACCAAGTTTAGATGTCGCATTCCCTGATAACAAAATTTATATTGAACTAAATGGTTCTGGTCATGATCTGTGCGTAAAAATGGGACAAATGACAGAAGAAGATTTTAAACAAAGAGAAATAAGAAGATATCAATATTTAAAAAGACGTGGATGGAAAGGTGTTTTTATTAATACCAATAGAGACTACCTTCCATCAGATGAAGTTTTGTTAAATGAATATAATAAAGCATTAGAGTGGTTTAAGTCAGATGAAAAATATCATTCACATTATAATATTAATATTGGTGAATTTATCAACGATGAAAAATACGGCAAACTGAGAAAGATTACAGAAAAAGATTTAAAAGAAGTTAGTTAAATAAAAAGGAAGAAGTGAAACTTAGTGGCAAGAGAAAAGAAATCAGTGGCAAATAATTCAATTGTGCCACAAGTTGATATTGATAATAATACAATAACATGCCCTATGTGCGGAGAAGCAAAATCTTCTGTAAAAGGAGCATCAACTTTTTATAAAAGTCTATCTCCTTTATACGTAGGAATAAATTTAAAACATCCAGATCATCCGTGGATGGGTTTTTGTAAAGAATGTGTTTGGAGAACTTATGATACTTATTATAATATTTTAAAAGATATGAAGAAAGCTATCTTAATAACTTGTATGAAGTTTGATATTCCATTCAATGAGGGTGATTATGATGGAGCAATGAAGCAGTGTGTAAATAATCAATCTTCTCATCCTTTTAAAATTTATATGACAAAAGTAAATTCATTGGGCAATTTTAATAATTCTTTAACTGGTTTTGATCCTAAATTCTTATTTGATAAAGAAACTGGAAAAGACCTTATAACTAACGCTTTAGAATTAGAAGTAAGGGATTTGGATTATAATATACAATTAACTGAGAAAGATTTGCGAGTTAAAGATGATGTAATTAGACTTATGGGATATGATCCATTCTCAGGATATTCAAATTTTGACCAGAAGTTTTTATTTAATGAGTTAATTTCTTACTTAGACGAGGATTTGCTAGGTGATGCTTTCAAACTTTCACAAGTTTTACAATTAGTTAATAATAACAACCAAATTAGAAAAATAGATTTAGTTATTTCAAGTTTAAGTAATGATACAAAAACATTAATTTCTAATCAAGGAGATATAAAGTCTTTGTCAGCCACCAAGAGTCAAATAGTAGGTAGTACAGATAAAATTGCCAAAGAAAATTCAATTTCTGTAAAGAATCGAGGAGATAAATCAGCAGGGAAATCCACATTAACATCTTTAATGAAAGAATATAGAGAATTGAATTTTGAAGATGCTGAACAAGATTATTATGATCAAAATAAAGCATATGGAATGAAATTGGTAGCAGACATATCTCATAAAAGTATTTTAGAGCAATTACAATTTGATGAAAATGATTTGAACGACATGCTTCTTACTCAAAGACAATTGTTAGGTGACTTAAAATCAAAAGTATTAGATTTAGAAGAAGAAAATAGACAATTGCATGTTAAGTGTGGTAATCAAAAAATAGAGCAAACACAGTTTAAGACAGGTGATCTTATTAATGTCTAAAAGAAGTAGAGATATATTAAGTACAAAAAAAATTGAACTTTATACAGCAAATTCTAGAACAATTAAATTTCTCAGACGCAATCCAATTATTGCTTGCGAGGTTCTTTTGGGAATTAGGTTACTAGATGTGCAAAAATATATATTGCAAGAGTCATGGAATAAACCAATGGTCTTATGGGCTTGTTCTCGATCAGCAGGGAAATCATTTCTTGGAGCAATAATAATAATACTAAAAGCTGTACTGTACGAAAATCAATCTATCTATATTGCAGCCCCAGTAGGAGATCAAAGCAAAGAGTTATTTACTAAAATTGAAGAAATAGTTTTAGGGATGGGGAAAACAGCTAGTTCTCTTGACGATTTACAGGATATCGTCAGACAAGAGACATCTAAATCTCCTGCATGTCAAACTGGTTTTAGTCATGCACAATCTGGGTTTAATGTTGGATTTTATAATGGAAGTGAAATATATTCTCTTAATGGAGACCCAGATAATAATAGAAGTAGATGTACGATATTGCACATCGTTTGCTTCTCTGGTCAGAAATGACTTGTAAATAAAGTGAGAAAGAAACGGGAAAAGCTGAAATGTCAACCCGAGTGGAAGGCGTTCTTAGGAACTAGGATATGGGAACATATCCGATAGATGTAATAGTCTAGTCACACGCAGAGCGTAGGAAGTGAAACTGTAATAATATAAAATAAATTACAGAATATAATCTTGGTATTTAATACCACTCTTTAAAATAAGAGTCCCAAGAGTTCTCACCCCTTAACAGATAATGCTGAAGGTGAAAAGGTACGCCGAACTTATGATAAATACAATCATAAGAAGTGGGGGATAAAAAGCTCTCACGATAACATTTGAAACGTGCAACACTTGTATTTTTTGATGAAAGTGGTTTTATGTCCGAAAACGCAATAAGTGTAATGGAAGCTTTTGCAGCACAAGAGTCAAATTTTAAAACATCCACTAAAAAAGATTTTAATATAAAAGCCCAAAAGAAGAAATGCCCAACACAATTAATTTATGCTTCATCTGCAAGTGATGTTGATACAACATTTTATAAACATTACAAAAACTTTGCTAAACAGATGTTTGCTGGAAATTCAGATTTCTTTTGTTGCGATATCCCTTGTGATATTCCTTTAAATCCAACATTGGACGGAGAGTTATATCCCCCTCTTATAACACAGACAAAAATAGACAGTGCAATGAGAGCAAATCGTGAAAAATGCCTTCGTGAATATTATAACAAGTTCACAAAAGACGGAGGCGAAAATCAAATTGTGAAGTGGGGGCAAATCAGACGTAATGAATCATTTTTATTACCTGAATTACATTATGTAGAAGGTGGAAAATATGCTATTGCTTTTGACCCAGCGAGAAGTAAAGGAGACAATTCTATAGTTACTGTAATGAAAATTATATATAATGAAAACATTGGGTATTATGGAGAAATTGTTAACTGTACTAATCTCATTGATATAGCAAGTAAAAAAGGATATAAAATGGCTTCTCCAGATCAAATTAAAGCATTGAAAGAATATATTGTAGCATATAATGGTAACTTCCCAGATTATGAAAATATAGAAACAATCAACGTGGATAGCGGAGCAGGTGGAGGAGGAATTAGTGCATACTCAGATAATTTAATTGAAGAATGGGCAGACGGCAAAGGGTTGATTCATAAAGGATTTTTAGATACAAAATATGAAGGATATGAGGGTTATGAGAAAAGATATCCAAATACAAGTGACATATTAAATTTAGTATCTCCTAATAAATATAGAACTCAAATGGTTGATGAATTTATTGAATTGATGCAATTAGATTTAATAAAATTTCCTAAAGAATATGACTCAAAAGGATATGTAACATTACAAGAAATAAAAGGTGAAGAGGTAAAATTAGTTAAGAAAAATCTTTCATTTGAAGAAGAAGTCTCGTTAATCAATATGGATATTTTAAAGACAGAAATAACATCTATTTATAAATTTGAGAATCCAGAAAAGACAAATAAGTCATACAAATTACCTAAAGACAAAGAACGCATAATGAACGATGACAGATTTTATACTATTATTATGTTAGCTCATCATTTATATGCATTAAGACGCAAACACATAACTGGTAAAAAAACTAAATCAACAGATGTATCCAATCTCTCCTGTGTCTCCTCAGTATCATTCTAACAAATCTCAGTCCCAAAAAGGAGGTGAAACCAAAAATAATGACAAAAAAAACAATTCCCTCTACTTCCCAAACCCCTCCAAATCCCACAGACGACATAGAAGTAATTCTATCCCAACCTGACGAAAACACAACAATAATCACAACTTCATCTTCAATGTCCCAATCATCCTCAACCCTATCATCCCTTATAGAAAAAGCAACATATGATTTTCAAAATAAAGATCACATCTACTCTCGACTTCTCTCCTCTCTAGATTCAGGAAATCAAATTTTATCTCAAAAAGATTTAGATTATTTAGCATTGAATCCTCAAGACAATCTTGAAAAAATACTTAGAATTAATCAACTTGCAAAATTTTACATAAATAAAGATGATTTAATTGGTAAAGTATACGAAACAATTGAAAGTAATGTAAATACTGATATTAAAATTAATTTCCAAGAATTACCTAAAGCAAAGAGAAATAAAAATAAAGAGAGACATCGTGCAGAAGAATTAATTGAAAATTTTAATACTCAAATTAATATTAAAAATCTATTAAGAAAATCAATTCCTATGACATATATTGAAGGTAACTATATTATGTATTTAAGAAATAATAATGGGACTTATGTGGTAGATTATTTTCCTTTAGGAGTAGCTGAGATTTCACCATATGAAATTGATGGTGAGCCGATTGTCATAATTAATATGATGGAATTGAAGTCAAGATTAATTGCAGCAGGATATACAAATAGAAAAGGTAAATCATTATTCATGGGAACAATTGAGGATGAAATAAAAGCAAATTATCCTGATGAAGTTTATCAAGCATATATGGCAAAAGAAAAATATGCTAAATTGAATCCTGAGAATACAGGGGTATGTAAAATAAATGCAATGCATGGTAGATACGGGCTTACACCTGTATTCAAATCGCTTTTTCCGCAGTTAATGTTAGATGTTCTTGCAAATACTGATAAAAATAATGCTGCTGCTAAAGGGAAAAAGATTATTGTTCAATTAATGCGTAAGGAAATGATAAAAGACGATGGAGACTCTTTTGCATCAGATAAATGGATGCTTGCCCACAGTGAGTTAATGAAAGCGTGGAAAAACCCTGTAGTAGTATATACTGCACTTCCTTTCGTAGAGGATATGAAATATGTGGAAAGCAAAACTGATCAAATCCCAATTGATACCATTAATTATTATAAGAACAAAGTATTAATGGCACTTGGAATAAGCTTTCTTTCAGTTGAGAATAAAACATCATACGTAATATCTGAAATTAATATTAAAGAATTGATGAAGACAGTTAACAAGTTGTCAGAAGCGAATGCAGTTATAATACGTAAATTTTATTCTGTTATTTTAAGAGATAATGGAATAGATCCTATTTATACTCCAGATGTAGATATATCAGGTAGCGAATTGCTTGATATGGATACTAAAATAAAATTAATTGGTGTTTTATTTGGACAGTTGGGAGCTAGTTTTGAAAGTTGCTATAAGTTGTTAGATATTGACTTTGAGGGAGAAAGAATAAGAAGAGAACAAGAAAATGCAGAAAAAGTAGAAGAAATTTTTACTCCAAGATTAACTAATTTTACTGTAAATTCTGATGCTTTAAATGACAAAGAAACAAATACAGAAAAAAAACCTGAGAACCAACAAAAGAATCCTGATAAGAAAAAAGCCGATGCTAAGAGATATGACAGTAATTTAAGTGATCTATAAAAAAGGTGGTAATAATGAAAACAGCACAAAAAATTCAAGATAAAATCTTTGAATTACAAACAATTAACAATAAAAAGAATAAAAAATATATACAATTTCAAATTGATATATTAACTTGGGTATTAGAGGAATCTAATACTTCTTTTATTTGTGATGATATTTCTACTGAAGAATTACAAAAAGATGGTATTAATATTGAATTTGGTTGATTATTTTTATTAGAAATTGATTAGGAATTAACAATAAATAAATAAATTAAGGTGGTTTTATATTTTGGAAAAAATATTTTATTGTTACTCTAATCCCTTGAAGGAGTTTCTTGTGAATAGTGGTTTTACTTATTTTTGTTCAGCAATTCATAATAAAACAAATAAGAAATTTTGGATGTTCAATGGTAGCGAAAAACTAAATATGACTTTAACTGTTTGGAGAGATAGGAAATAAACCTATCTCTTTTATTTTGAAACTGTAGTTAGAAAGAAGGTTATTTGTGTGAAGAGAACTAAATGGACAGAAGAAGAATTAAATATTTTAAAGGAAGGTCATTCATTAAATGAGTTAATCCAATTATTAGACAGAAGAACTAAAAACTCGATACAAACAAAATGTTCAGAGCAAAATATTAAAATTATTAGAGACGATATGTGGACTGAACTTGGTGATAATTTCTTAAAAGACAATTATAGTATTATGACTCATCAAGAGATGGCAAATTTGCTAAATAAAAGTAAAGATTATGTATCAAAGAAATGTGCCACTTTAGGTTTGAAAAAAGCTAACAAAACTGTTTGGGAGAAATGGCATATTGATTTTTTAAAAGATAATTATAACAATATGAACTTCGAAGAACTTGCAAAAGCTATTCACAAAACTCCATCATCAGTCGCCACAAAAGCAAAAAAATTAGGGTTTAGAAAACATTACTCAACAAAATGGGAAACGTCAGAATTAGATATACTGGTAAAATATTATCCAATTAGCAATATGGAAACATTACTTAATTTACTACCAAATAGAACTCCTGAAGCCATCAGAACTATGTCTACAACCCTTAAATTATACAAAACAGAAGAAACTTATTCTGAAATAATGTTAGAGTTGAGCAAAAGAGTAAAATGTTCTTGGACAGAAGATAAAAACAAACTCCTTATAGATTCATTTGATAAAGACAATCCTTCTGATATTTATGATTTGTTCCCATTCAATAGGAAATATTTCTTAGATGGTAAAATGCAACAATTGGGTCTAATAGAAAAGTCTGATCGTCAAAAAGCAAGCGACTCAATTAATGACATAGAAAATATCACTCTGCAAGAAATACTTATATTATATAGAAAAATTTTGAACGGAGAAATTAGTGGTTTTAAAATATGTAAACCAACCAAATCACAACTTATTATTTGTTTTAAATATTATTTACATAAGAATAATATTAAATATAATAGAGATTTTTGGTTAAATTCAAATTTACATAATTTATTAGATGATACGAAGCTACTTTTCTATGTATATGATCACTATGAAAGTGGTTTAGACTTTATTTGTCATTGTTTCCCTATGTATAATTTTAAATATTGGGAATTTACAATTTCAAGAGTACCAGATGATTTTTGGTTAAATAAATATAATAGAATTCATTGTATTAGAGATGGAGTTAACAACCTGATACGGGATAATCTAATCAAAAAACCAATTGAAATATTAAATGTTGGAATTAATTTATTAGCTGAATATACTCATAGTTCATTAAAAATAAGTAAATATGGGGTTATGTGTATTCTAGAATATTTAGACTTTTATAAGATCGATTATTCTAAGTATAGATCAAAAATATATGATGGAATATTATTTGATAGCAAAGAAGAAAGAGATGTTTATGCAATTCTTCTTTCATTACATTACTTTATTGAAAAATGTTCCAAGAAGATTAAATTTTATAATGCAAAATATAATGAAAACTATATTCCAGATTTTATATTAACTTATAAAAATTATAATATAATCATAGAATATTTTGGACTATATAATGAAAAAGCATTAGATGGTCTTTCTATTGACTACGTAAGTAAAACCAAAAGAAAGAATGAATTCTACGAAACTCTTGATAATTTTCTATTTATTGCTATTTATCCAGATGATCTTAAAAGGAATTACAACAATGTAATAGATAAAGTTGAAAAATATATTGCTAATAACTGTATTTAAAGGAGGTGAAATAAAAAAGTGAACAAAGAAACAATTGTTCTTTCAAATAAAATGATTGAACTATCATCTTTCCGCAATTATAAAGAAGCAACATTTCTCATTTCTGTAATTGGTGAACCTAATTTAAATGGTGTAATAATCGAAAAAGATACAGCAGATTTGTATGCTCCAACTCTTAAAGATATGCCTTGTGTCGCTTATTTAAAATCTAAAGAATCAGATTTAGGAGGCCACGAATTAAGAGTTACAAAAAACAAAGATGGGACTAAAGCATATTCATTTGCAACTAGTGCAATAGGAACATATTTTGATGTTTGGGTTGAAAATAGAGAAGTTGATGGCTTTGAAGATAAAAAAGATGTGATTTTAGCTAAAGTAAAATTATGGTCTTCAAGATTTCCTAATTATATCAAAGTAGTTGAAAAACTATTTAATAAAGGAAAACTTTCTAGTTCATGGGAAATAGATGTTTTAGAATCTGAACAAACAGATAGTGGAAAAGTTCTTAAAGAATGGGAATTTATGGGTAATTGCCTTCTAGGAAGTAATATACAAGGGGCTGTCCCACAAGCAGGAATGTTGGAAATTGCTTCTGTATCAGATGATGAACTAGAATTGGCAGAAGCACTAACACAAGATATTTTAAACAATGAACAAGAAGGAACAGAACAACAAAGTCAAGATATTCCAGTGGTTGATACTTCATCTAATGAAGTTGATATAAATATATATTTAATAAAAGAACAAGGAGGTAAAGAAGAAATGTCTGAAATTATTAAAGACAAGTCTAAAGAAGTCGCAAGCGTTAGTATTAATGACTTGTATAGTAAAGTGCAATCTGCCATTAACTCAACCAACAAGGACTCTTATATTTATTTGGCACGTATTTATCCTTATGAATTCAGAGCAGTAGGATACACATGGTATAGGGACAATGAGGATTCATATATTTCCTATAGTTATTCTTTGAATTCCGATGATACTGTAAGTATACTAAGTCAAAAAGATGTCAAAATGTCTTTCGTTGATACTACAGAAATTGAAACAATGGTTGCAGAAAAGGATGCCAAAGACGCAGAAATTGCATCTTTAACCACAACTCTTTCTGAAAAAGAAGCTGAACTCTCCTCTAAAGTCGAATCGATCACAAAGTTGGGTGCTGATATAGCATCCAAAGAAGCTGAAATTGCTGAACTAATTCCATTTAAAGAAAAAGTAGAAGCATCTGAATTAGCGGAAAAAGAAGCAGAATTAGCACAGAAGAAAGAAGATTTAAAAGCGTATGCAACAAAATCTGGATTCTTGACTGTTGAGGATTTAGAGACACCTGAAATTGCTGAAATGATTGAGAATCTAGATGAAAAATCTATCAAAGTTCTCATAGCTGAAAAAATCCTCGCTAAACTTGAAATCAGTGAGGCAGAAAAAATAGCACAAGAATTAGCATTAGCAGAAAAAGCAAAAGAAACCACAACCAAAGAAGTAGATGTTGCAGAAGTAAAAACCCCTAAAACTAATATCAATACTTCTACGAAAGATGATATTGCTAGTCCATTGTCCATCATGGATAAATTCTTAAATAAGTAAAAAATAATTAATTAATTAAAAATTAAAAGGAGGAAATAAAAATGTTAAGAGTATTACAAGCTAATTCTGGTAAAATTATTGATTCCCAATATAAAGCAAAGGTTGCACTAAAAAGAGGTCAATTTGTTAACAAGAAATATGACACAAAAGAGGTTATTCTTCCAGTTACAGCAGGACTAACAGAAATTTACTTAGTAGATCGTGGATTAATTACTGAAACAGCCGCTACTGCAGGTGGACAAATCCAAACGGATTATGATACAGCTTTGGAAAATATTGCAATTGGTGAATTTGTTAACTTAATTCCTTTGGCAACAGGAGAAAGATATGCAACCGATGCTTATACTGGTGATACTGCAGATTTAGTGGCAGGAAAATATCTCGTAGTTTCTGTAGCATTAGATGCAACGTTGGGTCAGTTAGTCCCTAGTCCTACTAATACAAAAAGTAACTTTATCTCTCTTGGTTATTACACTGATGTAAATAATACATTATTAAGCTTCGAATTCGTACAATAATAAAAATAATTAATTAAAAGGAGGAATAACAAAAATGTTAAATATTGAAGTCGCAGAATTAATGGAAACTGAAGGGAAATTAATGGAGTTTTCCCAAAAAGTAAAACATAATATTGTTCTAAATGCAGAAGAAAAAGAAATTGCATCCGTGATTGATGCTTGGGCAAAAGAAATTGGTGATGGTAAAAGGGATGGTTATGAATTAGCTCAATATATTACAAAAGTCGTTGAACCAGAGGTCTATAATGCTCCTGACGAAATTCTTGATGCATTATTTGAAAGAGGTAGCATTGGAGAATTTGACAACGAGCAAATTGTAACAAATGCTAAAAATACTTTAAATGCAATTGAGTCTGCAAAAAATGGTAATGTAGATAAATCATATATTGATTATACTGCATTAGCTCCTACATGGAAGCATTTTCAAATTGAAACTGAAGTTTCTATGGAAAAACTCCGTAAAGGTGGATATAAAACTGTTGCTGAATTAGTTGCTTTTTCAGAAGAATCATTCAAAAATAAAATGTTTTATACTGTATTTACCGCAATTGATACTGCAATTACAGCTCCTTCAACACAAGGTTTTACATCTGCTAGTGCAGTAACTGTTTTAGCTGCTGACGATTGTGCAGGATATTTGCTTGATAGAGGTGATTCTCCTGTTCTTATTGGACTTTCTACTTTGATTCGTCCTATGTATAAAATGACTGGATATTCTACATATCAAAGTGAAATGATGAAAGATGAATTGAACAAATATGGAATTATCGGTATGTATAGTGGAGTTAAACTTGTTCCTATTTCTGCTGCTAAGAAGTTAGCTGATGGAACTGCATTACTTCCTGCAAATCGTCTTATTGGTATTGCTTCAAAAATTGGAATTCTAGATTTCAAGGGTGCTATGAGAACTCTTCAAACTCCAGATAATAACCGTGAAGTAATTAACCTTAAAATGACTGGTTTTGAATTTGGTTATGCATTCAACACAATTGATAAAGCTTGCAAAATTGCTATTACCTAATTCTATTATAACTTAAATATAATTAAATTTCAAGGGAGAGAGTTGAAATATACTCTCTCTGATTTAAAAAATCTTAAATAAGTGAGGAAATGTAAATGTTAACTAATGAAAGTTTAATAATTGTTTATAATGAAAACAGAGGAGCAGTATATGCAGAGGGTTTGCAAGAACGTCAATATAAATTTGAGGCAATTGATGAAGATGATATTCCATCAGAAACGCTAATGTTACTGTCAGAAATAAGATATATTAATAATAGATCATCTATTTTTAGAGATGGAATATTAAGAATTGAATCTAAGAATGAAGATGAAGTTCTTAAATTATGTGGAACGAATAAAAAACCAGAGAATTACATTTCTATTGAAGAAATTACAGAAATAATTCTTGCCCCATCCGCTGAAAAATTACAAAGATTCTTAGAAGTTACAAGTCCTGTAACAATGGATAAAATTAGAAATACTTTAATGGAACTTAATAATACTGATGAATATGATATTTCTGTTCGAGTATTTGATGTTATTAATGGTAGAATGAGAGAATTAAACGTAGGCAAAAGAAAATCAGAAATAATCATTAAGAAAAAGAAAAATGAAATTTCTGCATCTGAAATAAAACAAGAAGCAAAGAAAACAAATACTGCTAAAAAGACAACTGAATAGGAATAAGGAAGTGAAAATAAATGACTCTTTTTGAGGATATCTATAAGCTATTTTTTGATAAGATAGTTCAAGATATTGATTTTTTTGAATATGGTACGACTGAAGAAGATGCTTTAGATATCGCAAAAAGTCGGTCAAAAGCTTATTTAAATAAATCCATTGATAGGTTAACTAATCAATGTAATGTTGATGCTGACTTTTATAATAAAGATGATACTTTAGAAACATTTAATTTTGATTTAGTCAGCAGGGAAAAAACTATTTTTTGTGACTTAATGTATGAGATTTACTTCGAGCAAGATTTAGTTAAATTGAGATTGTTTGAAGAGTGGTTTTCTGAGAAAGATTTAAAGAGTTGGGATAAGAATGCTACAAAAAAGATATATCTTGAAACTTTAGGTATAATAAAAGCAGAAAATATAAAACAAATAAAGAACTATGAAAGTAGAGATAGAATTACCGGACAATTAAAAGGACTTGATTACTCAGGGTGGGATGATTAATATGACTATTGATATGGATTATTATAGAAAAATTAATGGATTAATTGGTACTACTAGTAAGGTTGATTATTTACAAAAACAAGCAATAAAAAGTGTAAATAATGCACATAATCATGTTTTATCTACATTTGATGTTCTTATTAGTTCAGATATTGCAGAAGATATTATTGTTGATAATACTACAAATATAAAGTGTATTTTTGATTACAGTAAAACAAGTAAAGATACCAAAACTGAATTATCGTCTTATACTAAGGAAATGTGGATTGAAGTTGGAATTACCAGTGTTGGAAGTATTATAAAACACACTGACAAAGTTAGTTTGATAGAAAATACATATATTGTTGTTTCTAAACAAGAAGACTCAAAGGGATATGATTTATGTTATATCCAAAAATCCAACAACACCCTCCAATTCTACGATTCCACATCAACCCTCCACTCTATCCCCTGCATAATCTCAAAAGGCTCAATCAGTCTAGATGAACAAAAAATAATCTCAACTTTAGATTCAGAAATTGCAATACAAATAAGCAATACATCTATTACTAGACAAATTGAAATGAACTATGTGTTCAAAATTGGAATGAGGAATTATTCTGTTACGGACATTAATGACATTACTGTAAATGGATTATTGTTGATAAAAATGGTGTATAGCGAGGTTGAGCAAATATTTCCTGTTTATAGTATTGAGATTTTAAATGGAGATTCAATTCAAGTCAATGAAAATGATTCATTAATAATTAATGCACAAGTAAAAATAGATGGAATAATTGCCTCTACTGTACCTAACTTAGTGTTCAGTAGTAGTGATATTACAAAAGCAACTATAAACTCAACTACAGGAGTTGTGACAATTTTAGATGTT
>Ga0209728_1001530_pt1 | contig 13861 bp, 11 predicted proteins | sample RifGroD1_FD_183997 | JGI IMG/M metagenome (GOLD analysis project Ga0209728, IMG submission 183997) | Groundwater microbial communities from Rifle, Colorado, USA - Groundwater D1 (SPAdes) (version 2) | ecosystem: Environmental > Aquatic > Deep subsurface > Groundwater | place: Rifle, Colorado... | reverse complement strand
GAGATTTGGTACAATTATGTCTAAAGTAAAAACTATGTCAGAAAGTGGCATTGATTTAAGAGAACCATTAAATGGATTTAAGAATACTTTAACCTGAGAATTTGTTAATACTGTTTCATCAAATAGGGTTAATATTATATTTCCATTTACCATTAAATCTTCTGTTACATCCGATTCTGATAAAGGATCATCTACTAAATGATAAATGTATTTTAAAATATTTTGACTACTAAGCAATAAAGATAGAAACTTTACAAGATTATTCTCAATATGTTTAAATTTAAAACTTTTTTCTATTTCAATACACCACCTCTAGACTAAAAAATTGATTTAATCTGAATCCTAAATCCGCTACTAAATACTGTCTCACCAACATTTTTAACAAACAATTTAACATATCCCAAATTCAATCCCTTAACAACACAACTGTTCCCAACACTATCTTGACTAACAATACTAGCTAAACTAGTAGCCGAAACACCATCATCAGCAGTCAAATAGAAAACAGAACTATCTGTAATTGCAATTCCATTATCCTTGAATGTACAAGTATAAGTAGAAGAGTAAGTTTTAATTATTGAAATACTACCCAAATCAATTTCTGCTGTATAATTATGTTGTTCTTCCTCAACAACTTCAATTCCAATACTATCCTGAATCAAATTATCACTTTGTAATTTACAACTAATCATTATATTCCCTACAGACAAGAAACTTACCAATCCTGTGCTTGACACAGTAGCAATTAGATTATTACTTGAGGTAAAAGTAAGCAAAGGAGATGTAATTATTGTTTCTCTATCTTTTACTTGAATACTTAATTGTACAGGTGTATTAATATCTGCTTGAATTGAATCTCCATTTAAGATAGTAAGAGAGTAAGAGGGAAATATTTGTTCAACCTCGCTATACTGCATTTTTATTAACAGCAAACCATTCACAGTAATATCATCAATATTTGTAACTTTCCACGACCTAATTCCAATTTTAAACACATTATTCATCCCAATTTGTCTAGTAATAGATGTATTGCTTATTTGAACTGCAATTTCTGAATCTAAAGTTGAGATTATTTTTTGTTCATCTAAGGAGATTGAACCTTTTGAGATTATGCAGGGGATAGAGTGGAGAGTTGATGTGGATGAGTAGAATTGGAGGATGTTATTGCATCTCTGTGTGTAGCAAACATCATATCCATCCATATCTTCTTGTTTAGAAACAACAATATAAGTATTTTCTATTAAACTAATTTTATCAGTGTGTTTTACAACACTTCCAACATTAGAACTTCCAACTTCAATCCATAATTCTTTCATATAAGAAGCTAATTCTGTTTTAGTTTTAACATCTTGGGCATTTTTACTATAATCAAAAATTCCTTTTGTATTAATTCCATCAGCAATAATATCTTCTGCATAATTTGAATTTATAAGTATTTCAAATGTTGAAAGTGTGCTATCATTAGTTTTATTTACACTTTTAATTGCTTGTTTTTGCAAATAATCTTTCTTATCTGTTGCATTGATTAACCCATTAATTGTTCGATAATAACTCATATCAATAGTCATTATTGATCCCACCCAGTATAATCTAAACCTTTTAGTTGGCCAGTAAGTCTATCTCTGCTTTCATAATTTTTTATTTGCTTTATATTTTCTGCTTTAATCATTTTAAGAGTATTTAAATATAAAGATTTTGGAGCTGTAGGATCAAAGGTCTTAATATCCTTTCTACTAAAGAATTGTTCAAACAACCTCAATTTAACTAAATCTTGTTCATAATAAATTTCATACATTAGATCACGAAATATAGTTTTTTCTTTGCTTACACAATCGAAATTAAAAGTTTCCAATTCATCATCTTTGTTGTAGAAATCAACATCAACATTACATTGATTAGTTAATCTATCTATGGAAGTGAGTAAATATGCTTTAGACCTATTTTTTGCGATATCTAAAGCATCTTCTTCAGTTGTTCCATATTCAAAGAAATCAATATCTTTAACTATCTTGTCGAAAAATAACTTGTAGATATCCTCAAAAAGAGTCATTTATTTTTTCACTTCCCTATTCTTATTCAGTTGTCTTTTTAGTAGTATTTGTTTTCTTTGTCTCTTGTTTGACTTCTGGTGCAGAAATTTCATTCTTCTTTTTCTTGATAATTATTTCTGATTTTCTTTTACCTACGTTTAATTCTCTCATTCTACCATTAATTACATCAAATACACGAACAGAAATATCATATTCATCAGTATTATTAAGTTCCATTAAAGTATTTCTAATTTTATCCATTGTTACAGGACTTGTAACTTCTAAAAACCTTTGTAACTTTTCAGCAGATGGAGCAAGAATTATTTCTGTAATTTCTTCAATAGAAATGTAATTCTCTGGCTTTTTATTCGTTCCACATAATTTAAGAACTTCATCTTCATTTTTAGATTCAATTCTTAATATTCCATCTCTAAAAATAGATGATCTATTATTAATATATCTTATTTCTGACAGTAACATTAATGTTTCTGAAGGAATATCATCTTCATCAATTGCTTCAAATTTATATTGACGTTCTTGTAAACCCTCTGCGTATACTGCTCCTCTATTTTCATTATAAACAATTATTAAACTTTCGTTAGTTAACATTTACATTTCCTCACTTATTTAAGATTTTTTAAATTAGAGAGAGTATGTTTCAACTCTCTCTTGTAATATATTTATATTTGTATTATAATAGTTATAGATTAATATTAGGTAATTGCAATTTTACAGGCTTTATCAATTGTGTTAAATGCATACCCAAACTCAAATCCAGTCATTTTTAGATTAATAACTTCACGATTGTTATCTGGTGTTTGAAGAGTTCTCATAGCACCCTTGAAATCTAGAATTCCGATTTTCGAAGCTATACCAATAAGACGATTTGCAGGAAGTAATGCAGTTCCATCAGCTAATTTCTTAGCAGCAGAAATAGGAACAAGTTTCACCCCACTATACATACCGATAATTCCATATTTATTTAATTCATCTCTCATCATTTCGCTTTGATATGTAGAATATCCAGTCATTTTGTACATAGGGCGAATTAATGTAGAAAGGCCAATAAGAACAGGAGAGTCTCCTCTATCAAGCAAATATCCTGCACAATCATCAGCAGCCAAAACAGTTACAGCACTAGCAGATGTAAAACCTTGGGTAGAAGGAGCTGTAATTGCAGTATCAATTGCAGTGAATACAGTATAGAACATTTTATTTTTGAATGATTCTTCTGAAAAAGCAATCAATTCAGCAACAGTTTTATAACCACCTTTACGAAGTTTTTCCATTGATACTTCTGTTTCAATTTGGAAATGCTTCCATGTAGGTGCTAATGCAGTATAATCAATATAAGATTTGTCTACATTACCATTTTTAGCAGATTCAATTGCATTTAAAGTATTTTTAGCATTTGTTACAATTTGCTCGTTGTCAAATTCTCCAATAGAACCACGATCAAATAAAGCATCAAGAATTTCGTCAGGAGCGTTATAGACCTCTGGCTCCACGACTTTTGTGATATATTGAGCTAATTCGTATGCATCCCTTTTTCCATCTCCGATTTCTTTTGCCCAAGCATCTACAACAGATGCAATTTCTTTTTCTTCTGCATTTAGAACGATATTATGTTTTACTTTTTGGGAGAATTCCATGAGTTTACCTTCAGTTTCCATTAATTCTGCGACTTCAATATTTAACATGTTAATAATTCCTCCTTTTAATTAATTATTTATTATTGTACGAATTCGAAAGCTAATAATGTATTATTTACGTCAATGTAATAACCAAGAGAGATAAAATTACTCTTAGTGTTAGTAGGGCTAGGAACTAATTGACCTATTGTTGCATCTTCTGCTACTGAAACTACGAGATATTTACCTGCTGCTAAATCTGCTGCATCACCAGTATAGGCATCTGTTGCATATCTTTCTCCAGTTGCCAAAGGAATTAAGTTAACAAATTCACCAGCAACAATTCTTTCAAGAGCAGCGTCATAATCTGTCTGAATTTGTCCACCTGCTGTAGCTGCAGTTTCTGCAATTAATCCACGATCTACCAAGTAAATTTCTTTAAGTCCTGCTGTTACAGGAAGAATAACCTCTTTAGATGCATATAATTTATTAACAAATTGACCTCTTTTTAGGGTAACTTTTGCCTTATATTGGGAATCAATAATTTTACCAGAATTAGCTTGTAATACTCTTAACATTTTATTTTCCTCCTTTAATTTTGAATTAATTTATTTTACATTTACTTATTTAGAAATTTATCCATGATGGACAATGGACTTGTGATGTCATCTTTAGTAGAAGTGTTGATATTAGTTTTTGGAGTTTGGGTTTTTACTTCTGCGACATCTACTTCTTTTTCGGTTGTGGATTCTTTTGTTGCTAACTCTTGCGCAACTTTTTCTGCTTCACTGATTTCAAGTTTAGCAATAACTTTTTCCGCAATGAGAATTTTAATGCCGGATGTATTAAGATTTTCAATCATTTCAGCAATTTCAGGAGTTTCCAAGTCCTCAATAGTTAAGAACCCAGATTTTGTTGCATACGCTTTTAAATCTTTTTTCTTTTGTGTAAGTTCTGCTTCTTTTTCCGCTAATGCTACTGCTTCAATTTTCTCTTTAAATGGGGTAAGTTCAGCAATTTCAGCTTCTTTAGAAGTTATTTCTTCCCCTAATTTAGTGATTACTTCAATTTTAGAAGATAGTTCTGCTTCTTTTTCAGAAATAGTTGTGTTTAGTTCTGTAATTTGTGCGTCTTTGGCATCTTTTTCTGCAACCATAGTTTCGATTTCTGATACTAATACAAATTGCATTTCAACATTGGTTTGAGATGTAATAGAAATTGTTTCATCACTATTGACAGTATACTTAAATTCAACAAATTTCGTATCCAATGATTCCCAGTTATGAGCAATTGCACGATACTCCATAGGGAATAAATAACTGATATAAAACCAATCATTTGGATTAGCAGAATTGATTGCTTGACGAACGCGAGTATATAAGTCTGAATCTGTTAGTGATGCAACTTCTTTTGTAGGTTTATCCATTTTTTCTCCTCCTTGTTCATTTATTTGTGATATTTCTGGGATATTTATATCAACTTCTTCTGTATTAGATGAAGTATCAACCTGTGTAATTGGAGTATTGTCTTGTATTTGTGTCTGTTCGTTTATTAAATCTTCTGTAAAAGCTTGTGCAAGTTCAAAGTCAATATTTGTATTATCTAATTCAGATAGTTCAATTACTCCACTTTTGTCATATGCTGGAGAAACTTTGCTCCCTAGAGCACAAACTCCGAAAAAGGTTATGTCAGTTAACCACTCAATCCCATCGTCTTCGTATTTACTTGCATAGGTTACTTCCCATGATGTATGTAAATTTCCTTCAGAAAATAATCTTTGAACTACCGACATTGCTTTATCATATCTGAGCCAGAAAACAACTTCTGAGACAATACATTGTAATTTTTCTCCATCTACCTCAATCTCTTCAATGTTTGCCGAAGAAAAATATCCAATTGGGTTAGTATCAAAAACTATCTTAATTTCATTTTCTTTAGTTTCTGGATTATATTCCTTAACCTTACTCATTTGGTGTCCTGCAAGGTCATATCCATCCGAATTTTTAATTACTTTACAGACAATAGGTTGACCTTCAAGTGTTTTAAGTTGGTCTTCGGACAAGTCAATTTGTTTTATACCTTTTTTATTTTTATTACCTACATCTAAGGGGCAAATCAAGACTTTACCGAATAATTTAGTACCATCTTCACTTGCACTTAATGATAAAATCTTATTATCTAACAGAAACTTATTTTCCAATTTATTTTTCACCTCCCTTCAAATAGAATAATTTATTATCTATTAGTTGCTTCCAAGTTTCTTCTTTATCATTAGTCCAATAAGGTACTTCCAAATAAAAATATCCTTGCGATTTCGCAAAGATACGTTTATATCTGTCTCTTACTTTTTGATAATGTAATTCGTATTCTGGAGTCGTATTGTTGTGTTTTGCAGACATTTTATGAAATCCTGATATTGAATAATGTTGTTCACCCATTATCTCGATAATTAGCTTCAAATCAACAACTTCATTATCAAAAGGCATAGTATTGTTTGTTTTAGATTTAGGATTTTTAGGTATAATAGTACACTTATGCTCATGTAAGATTGTATATCCAAAACCTTCTACATATAATCTTACCTTTTCTTGTAAAATACTTTCTATTCTTTCTCTAGTACATTCTGGACATCTAAATTTACAATTATTCGACGTATCTATACTTCTTTTATAATCTTCATGTTTTTCTTCTGGACATTTCCATAAAACTTCGTTGTGTGTAGATGGAGCGTATTTATATGGGGATATATCATTTTTGTCTGACCATATATTAAAAACTTCTGGATATAAACTTCCTAATGAATCATACTTATGTATTTTCCCACTATTTTTATTGCAATATGGGCATCTACCATCACAACTAAACTGTCTGCATGTAGTTTTATAACTACCATGATAATCTTTTTCTTGACATTTTATAAATATAGCGTTTTTCGTACTTCCTTTTTTAATCTCCCAAGGATTAACTATATTCTTTTCATAGTCCCAATACTTTTCAAGAAAATCTTCTCCTAAATTATCTATACCCCATTGAGCTAAAGAATCACACATTTTACAATCAATAGAACCATTACCATTTGCAAAACTTACAAAACTTTTTAATTCACTAGAATGTTTATTCACTGGATATTTTAAATATATCTTTTTACTTGTTTTATAATTAACTTCGCTAGGTTTACAATGATTTAAATTATAATCCCATCTACTAAGTATATCTTGTCTACTATTATCCAAACACCATTGTTCAATTGATACACCATTATCTAGTTTTGTTTTTAAAATTTTATATTTACCTATTATATTAATTGAACATTTATTACAATAATATTTACTATCTTCTTTTACGCATTTTAAATAATCAGTCCATCTTATAGGTTCTGATATTTGGGTTGTACAAATTTCGCAATCACATTCAACATATACTAATGCATTACTACCGTTTTTTAAATCTCCTACTTTAACCTCAAATTCATCGCTCATTTTAGTAAAAACATAACCTTTGTCTACAAACCATTTTTTATTATTGCTATTCCATTTTACAATAACTGTTTTTGATATTAATCCCATTTCTCACTCTCCTTCAATAATAAATTGAAGGAGGTATTAAGGCTTACACTCCTTAGAATACCCCATATTTAATCAATAAAATAATCACTTATCAACCAAATTCAATATTAATACCATCTTTTTGTAATTCTTCTGGAGAAATAGAGATTTCAGTTGATAATTGTAATACCCAATTAAGAATATCTATTTGGAATTGAAGATATTTTTTATTCTTTTTGATTTGTGTTGTTTGTAATTCATAGATTTTTGCTTGAATTTCTTGAGATGTTTTCACTAGACCACCTCCTTTAATGGAGATGGAATATGGATGTTATTTTCCAACAAAAAAGATGTAAGTTTTTCTCTTACACCTTGGAAGTTATTTTTTAAATCTGAGGGAAATAGTCCTATGTAATATATGTCTGGATTGTTTTTGTAGTATTCTTCTTTACGATGGGTTTTGTCTCTATAGTCGTCTCCTGTTTTATTGTTTTTATATAGTTTATAAGTGTACATACCATAATATTCAATATATAAAGGTTTATCTAATTCAATATCATTGATTTTGTCAATTAAAAAATCTGGAATATAGTTTTCTTCATGTTTCAAATTCCGAAATTTATGAATCATTCTATTGCATTTGATAATGCTTATATATTCTAAGGAATTGGTATAATTATAAAACATAAGTTCTTCATAAGAATCAAGTTTAGTACCATCTAAAGCTATGTGTTTCTTAAAATCTGAATTCTCAAGTTTCCATTCTGGATATATAGAATTAAGCCATGCACAATAACTATCATATTGTTTAGAATCTCTTAAACACTGTATTATAGAACTAAAACCCAAGGTAGTAAGAATATTTTGAGTAAAATATAATGGGATATCATGTTTTGGATTATTTATATTCTCAATTCCTATAATATTTTCTATATAATATTTAATATAATTATCAGCATTGACTTGATTTTCCCAATAATGTTTTGGAACCATATTATAACCATCTTTATTTATAGTAAATTCAAATGGTTGGATATTGTACTCAGGAAAACACACTTCAGTTATGTTGAATATATTATTGGTAAATATATTTGAATCATATATTATATTATACTTTGCTAAAGATTTTCTATTTAATGATAAAATTTTATCTCTAGTATTAGCTCCAACAATATTGTTAATAACGTGAATTATTATTTGTCTTAATTTATCATTATTATTATATATTTCTTTGGGCAAATATTTCATTTTTTTACCATTAGGTGTACCATAATAAACGAATTCCCACCACTGTATAGGAGTAAATGTAGTGTACATTAAGTCAATGTTTAACAAAATTCCATATTTTCTTTTATATTGGTGATACATTGCTTTCTTTTCTGTACATATAATACATGTCCTTCTTAGTCCACTTGGTCTATCTTTTGAAACTTTGAAATACTCACTTGTAAATTCAAATTGTAATCCACAACATTCACATGTAACATTATCAGGAATAGGTTCCGTGTGATGTAATTTAAATCTTCCGCACACCCCTACAATTTGATTCCAAGTCAAATGATTAAAAGTATCTAAAATTTCTTCTTTTGGTGAATTTTCATACATTTTTAATAATGATGATAATTGCTCTTCTGTTAAAAGTTCATCTTGATACAATCCTAAGTCCCTACACCTAACAGAAATATTCATCCTCTTCCTATCTGGTATGAGCAAATGTAGTTCGTCAAAACCTAAATGATAATTATTTTTAATAATATCATCTTCTTCTATAGTCCAATCATTGTTCCATATTGCATCTGTATTATTAGTTAATTTTAAACACCATGCTTTATCTTTTATAGATTTGTTTGATCTTTCTAGTATTTCACTTAACTGTTCTTTTGTCATTAAGTGATAATTATCCGTAAGAAATTTAGTGTCCTCAATATTCCATTTACCAGATTTATTCATATTTTATCTCCTCCATAATATTTCTTCAAAACAAAAGAGATAGGTTAATTCCTACCTCTTCTACTTCTCCAAATAGTTAATATATTGTTCAATTTTTCTGTACCGTTAAAAATCCAAAACATTTTCTTTGTTCTACTATGAATAGAATCTGCAATACAATTGCAACCACTTTCAATAAGCAAATCTTTTAATGGTTTTGAATAGCAATAAAACATCTTTTCCAAAATATCACTCTCCAAAATATTAAATTTTAAATATCACTTAGATTACTGTCGTATCTCTTAGCATCGGCTTTTTTCTTATCAGGATTTTTTTGCTGATTTTCTGGAGATTTTTCTGTATTCTTCTCTTTACCATTTAAAGCATCCGAATTTACAGTGAAATTTGTAAGACGAGGTGTGAAAATATCTTCAACTTTTTCTGCATTTTCTTGTTCTCTTCTTATTCTTTCTCCTTCGTAATCAACATCTAATAACTTATAGCAACTTTCAAAACTAGCACCCAATTGACCAAACAAAACTCCAATTAATTTTATTTTTGTATCCATATCAAGCAACTCACTACCAGATACATCTACGCTCGGAGTAAAAACAGGGTCTATACCATTATCTCTAAGAACTACATAAAACCACTTTCTAATTATCACACTCATTGCTTCTGATAACTTGTTGATTGTTTTCATTAGTTCTTTGATATTAATTTCAGAAATAACGTAAGATGTTTTATTCTCAACAGATAGGAAACTGATTCCTAATGCCATTAATACCTTATTCTTATAATAGTTAATTGTATCAATTGGAATCTGTTCGGTTTTACTTTCAACATATTTCATATCTTCTACGAAAGGAAGTGCTGTATACACTACTACTGGATTTTTCCATGCTTTCATCAATTCACTATGTGCTAACATCCACTTATCTGATGCAAAAGAATCCCCATCATCTTTTATCATTTCCTTACGCATTAACTGGACAATGATTTTTTTACCTTTTGCAGCAGCATTGTTTTTATCTGTATTTGCTAACACATCAAGCATTAATTGCGGAAATAAGGATTTGAAAACAGGTGTAAGTCCGTATCTGCCTTGCATTGAGTTTATTTTGCATACCCCAGTATTCTCAGGATTTAACTTAGCATATTTTTCTTTTGCCATATATGCTTGATAAACTTCATCAGGATAATTTTCCTTTATTTCATCCTCAATTGTTCCCATAAACAAACTCTTACCTTTTTTATTGGTATATCCTGCCGTAACTAATCTTGATTTCAATTCACTCATATTAATAATTACTATAGGTTCACCATCGATTTCATATGGTGAAATTTCAGCAACACCCAATGGAAAATAATCAACAACATATGTACCGTTATTATTTCTGAGATACATAATATAATTTCCTTCAATATAAGTCATAGGAATTGATTTTCTCAATAGATTTTTAATATTAATTTGAGTATTAAAATTTTCAATTAATTCTTCTGCGCGATGTCTCTCTTTGTTTTTATTTCTTTTTGCTTTAGGCAATTCCTGAAAATTAATTTTAATATCAGTATTTACATTACTCTCAATAGTTTCATATACTTTTCCGATTAAATCATCTTTATTTATGTAAAATTTTGCAAGTTGATTAATTCTAAGTATTTTTTCAAGATTATCTTGAGGATTTAATGCTAGATAATCTAAATCTTTTTGAGATAAAATTTGATTACCAGAATCAAGAGAAGATAAGAGGCGAGAGTAAATATGATCTTTATTTTGAAAATCATATGTTGCTTTTTCTATTAAGGAAGAGAGGGTAGAAGATGATTGAGACATTGAAGATGAGTTTGAAGTTGTGATTATTGTTGTGTCGGAGTCTGGTTGAGATAGAATTACTTCTATTTCGTCTGTTGGATTAGGTTGGGAAGATTGAGGGGAAGGAGTTGTTTTTTTTGTCATTGTTTTTTGGTTTCACCTCGATTCTATTTAGAATGATACTGAGGATACACAAGATAATCCTTCAATATTAGTTGATTTAGTTTTTTTACCAGTTATGTGTTTGCGTCTTAATTCCGATAAATACCAAGCTAACATTGCTAAACAGTAAGCCCTATCATCATGCATTTTTCTAGCTTTTTCTTCACATAAATCATATCTATAATTTCCATTTGTCCCATCATATCTATAAATATTTACTAATTCTTCTTTTGCTAAATCAATGTTTTTCAATGCTACCTCTTCATCAAAAGATAATTTATGAATTTTAATTCCATCATTTTCTTCAATATCTGCAAATGTAAGATATCCTTTCATATCATATTCAGATGTAAACGTTATTAAATCAAGATTTAACATTTGGACTAAAGCATCAAATAACGTCTTTTTATACTTTTGAGGAGACATTAATTTAATTTTATCTGAAGCGTTTGGAAATTTAGAAATATAATCAGAGGATTCTATTTTATCTATTAACCCTTTATGTGGAACTCCTGTATCATCTACCCAATCTTCCATTAGATAATCTCCAATATTTACGCCTCCTCCGCCACTTCCAGCATCCAGAAGGATGGCTTCAATATTTTCATAATCTGCAACTTGTTTTCCATTATAGTCAAGTATCATTTGCTTAAGATGTTTTACTTGCTCTGGTGTCCTCATGGGAGTCTTTTTCTTTTTAGCAATATCAACAAAACTAATTCCATTGCATATTTGCATAGTGTACCCTACATTATCGTCAAAAATTATTTCTCCTACCATTACACAACTTTGGTCGAAACTTCTAGCAGGGTCATATGCTAATGCAAACTTTCTATTGCCATCATTTGCTAATGTAGGCATTCTTAATTCTGAATTTCTTATAATTCTAGACCTTTTAATAATTTGCTTGTCCGAACCTTCCGTTGTGAAGACATTTCCATACTCGCGTTCGCATTTTTCTTTATTGTCTCGCATAGCATTATCAATTGTCTCTTGGTTAAGTAATGGTACTGGGTATAAGATACCTTTATATGTTGCGTTAATTACAATATCTGAATTAATATCTGCTACAAAGTAATTTTTATCTCCTAAAATCATTCGTTGGGCATATTCCCTATAAATTCTATAGAAAAAAGTTTCTGTACTAGATGCAGATGATGCAAATATAGCTTGGTTAGGAAATTGTTTTGGGAATACAGATACATCAATATCCCCACCTAATCTAAAATCACTGTTCTGAGTTATAAATGGAAGAGAGGCATTAAATAGTTCATCGGGTGCAAATCCAGACTCATCGTAAAAATTGCAATTGCTTCTTTTAGAGCGATTTGAATCAAATGCACCATTAAGGGAATTTACAGTACTTCCATTATACAAACTATATTTAAAACTTGCTGGATTGTGGGTAAATCCATCTTGATTTGCTGCTGATTTTGCTGTTTCATTAAAAAATACATCTGTTACTCCTGTAAAAGATGCAATATTTCTCTTCGCAATATTTTCTATTTTAAGGAAACATTCTTGCGACTGTGATCCCACTCCAGCCATAATATATGCATTAAAATTAGGTATTAGTAAAGATTTTGCCATAATAAAAGGTGCAGCAAGGGTTGTTTTTCCAGAAGACCTTCCCATTAACCACACACAAAATTTTGTGACCCAACTCTGAGTAAATACCAATTTCTGGTAATCCAAAAGTTCAATTCCAAAAACCAAACTCACAAAGTCTACTGGGCATCGCCTTCCCCAGTTAATCAACTCCGCAAGCTTTAAATAACCATCTACTTTTCGAGATGACATTTTTTTATCATTACCCATTAGTGTCACCAACATATTTTGCTATCTTAATTTTTATTAGTCTATTTTCTTCTTCTAATCTAATAATTTTATTTTCTTGTCTTTCAATCATCTCTTTTTGCTCAGATATCATCCATGTATAATCATTTTCATCCAACATAAGTTGTTTTATTATTGCTTTATTACTTAGTTCTGATACTTGTTGCATACCCATTGAAGTTTCTATATCAAATAAATTTACTTCAACTTCACTAAACCCACGTTCTTGCAATTGTTTCATAATACCAGACAAAGTTCCAGCACCTTTTGACTTGTTGGTAGCATGATTTACAGAAATACCATTATCCTTTGCCATAGCAAGAATTGCACGATACATTTTGTCTTTTGCCTCAAATAGAGATTTAATTCCTCCTACTTGAGTTGAAACATTAGTAATATCAGCAGTCATAAGAGCAAGAGCTTGATTTATTTTATCTATCTGATTAAAACTTTTTGATATTTCAATTACTATTGGCATTTTAAATGAATCTTCCAATGTAGATTCATCTAACATGTCAACTAAGGAATTATATAAACCTTTTTTATCCATTGGATTTTCATTTTCAAATGGGTCATATCCAACCATACGAATTACATCTTCTTTATTTTTTATGTCATTTTCTGTCCAAAAATTTACTTCTCCCTCAGATACAGACGTTGAAATAAACTCATTTTTCTGCCCATCTAATCCTGATGAATGTAGAAATGACAAATTGGAATATTGTGGGAGAGAATTAATTTTAGTTATATACACCTGTGCTATATTACTATTAGCGTTTCTAGCTTGTTGCTCTGCACTAGAATACAAATTAGATTCAAAGTATATATCTAACCACCTACATAATAAATATAATGCTTTTTTTGTGTCTTCGTGGGTTTCGACAAGATATGAATATAATTCAATTACACATT
>Ga0209728_1001529_pt1 | contig 13880 bp, 13 predicted proteins | sample RifGroD1_FD_183997 | JGI IMG/M metagenome (GOLD analysis project Ga0209728, IMG submission 183997) | Groundwater microbial communities from Rifle, Colorado, USA - Groundwater D1 (SPAdes) (version 2) | ecosystem: Environmental > Aquatic > Deep subsurface > Groundwater | place: Rifle, Colorado... | reverse complement strand
AAGGATTAATCGATGCAGTAGCTATTAAAGGTGAAATGTCTAAAAAAGATGCTTTACATTCAATTGAAGCAGTGTTTGGAGTAATTGTAGAGGCATTAGGAAGAAAAGAAAAAGTACAGTTGGTCGGCTTTGGAACGTTTTCGGTTAAAAAACGTGCTTCTAGAACGGGTAGGAATCCCCAGACCAAGGAAGAAATTATTATTCCTGCTACAGAAGTACCACATTTTAAGGCAGGGAAGCAACTAAAGGATATTGTAAAAGGCATCTAAGGGAGGTCTTATACTTTAGGTATATGCACCATGATTAGCTAATAACCACATACTCACAAGGTATAGTGGTTAAATAATAATAAATAATAAAAGTGAGGAATTTAAAATATATGATCAATGTAAATCCATACTGTGAAACATGTGTTAAATCTTCTGTATGTGAATGGAATCAAAAACTCTATAAACTTGAAGGAACAGAAAAGAAAGCAGGAGTTTTAGAAATTACAGTGACAGGTTGTTCCCAGTATTTATCTATTGATGGTGAAAATCCAGAACAAGAAGAGGATTAATATAGGTGGTGATTAATTTGTTTTCTGAAGATGAAAGATAAGTACACAATAAGATCGGAACAGTCCAGCCACACTTGATTTATTTAACTTAAAGAAATGGTGTGGCATCGTTAACTTTAAGATTGTAAATCAAGTTAATTGAACAGTGGTAGGATAAAGTTATAATAATTAATTATTCTCCTACCTCTCCCCATTAAGTTAATTTCACATCAACAATAAGTCCTATAATATGCCTTTTTCTAGGTAAGCACTATATATTTGTGTCATATATGGGCAATTGATGTATAGTTGAATTGAGTTAATAACTCTAACAAAGAAGTCGTTTGTGCTTTAGGCACATTACATACTAAATAGGTTTCACAATATAACCTAGATAAAAATTGTATTAGAGGTGTCCCATACGTATCGTTGGGACATCTCTATCAATATTCTCTTAAAGGAGGATTGAAATTGAATGATTTTAATGTAGAAGAAAACAATACAATTTGTCCTGCATGTGGAAATAATCGGTTTTGGCTCAAATATTTTGTAGATAAGATGATTTACTTCTGTAAGGATTGCCAGTATTCAGAGGAAATTAAGTAAACAATATGAGATAAGATTTAAGTAAATAATATCATAATGGTCGATTTATGATAATTAAATTTGAAAATAAATATTGATTGAGGTTTTAAATGTCAAAGGATGAGCTATACTCAATAGGCGTAGACTTCAAGAATAATAGAGATAAATATAAAAAGATATTAAATACCAATAATCCTTCATGGAATGATTTAAACAAATATCAAGGGAGTCAATTTAAATCTGGAGAGCATTATAGACAATTTGTAAAAAAGAGACAAGACAGAGATGGCACATTAAAGAAATTAGATGTTGTTAGAGATGCATCTGTTGAAAAGAAACTTTCTGACTTAGATTTAAAAGAAATTAATTTAAAGAAGGAAAGAATACGTCTTGGAGACCAAAGAAATAAATTAAATACATTGATAAGACAATCTGCAAGGTACGATAGTCTAAAAGAATTATTAGAAACAACTATTAAAAAAGGACGATTTAAGGACTTTGAATTTATTATACCAAAACATCAATATGGTGAAGATAATGAAATGATAATTCCTATTTCAGATTCTCATTATGCTCTAACAATTGATAATGAGTTTGAAAAATATAATACAGATGTTTTTCTAGAAAGACTTGCCAACTATATGCTACAAATATTAGATATTAAAAAGACACATAAAATCAATACTTGTCATGTAGCATTTCTTGGAGATTTAATTTCTGGCGTACATATGAATTTAATTAGGTTTTCAAATCAAGAAAATGTTGTTAGTCAGGTACAAAATTTTTCTGAATACATGGTAAAATTTTTAGATAAATTAAGTCAACATTTTGAGAAAGTAAACATTTATTTTGTAACTGGGAATCATGCTCGTAATTTTCAAGATAAGAAAGAATCTATTGATAGTGAAAGATATGAGAATTTTATTATTTGGTATCTTAAAGCGAGAATGCTTAATCATAGTAATATAATATTTTATGATTCAATTCTTGATAATACTATAGCAGTTGGTAAAATTAAAGGCAATACTTGCTTTTTTACTCATGGTGACAAAGATACGCCTAGTAGGATAGTAGAGAAACTAACATTAATGCTTCAAGAAATACCAAAAATAATATATTTTGGTCACTCCCATCACTTTACCATTGACACAATTCAAAAAGTAAAAACAATTATGTCTGGAAGTTTTTGTGTGAATGACTCCTATTGTACTGGAATTAGAGTTATAGGGGAACCAAGTCAAACTGTTACTATTGTAGGTGATCGTGGGTTTATTTGTTCATATGATTGTGTTCTTAGTTAGTCTGTAAGTTAGTAAATAAATTGAAAGATTATGAGGGTAATATTATGTCTGAATTTCTAGATTTTGAAGTGGTTTCTAGCGATGGAGTTTATGATGAATTATATAAAAAACTATGGAAACAAAGAATTCTATATTTGAACGGACAAATTGATGATTCTACTATTGATTATATTGCAACTCCTATTTTAATGAAAAATATTGAAGAACAAGATGTTCCTGAAGATAAATTAAAACCAATTACTCTTTGGATTAATAGTCCAGGTGGAGATGCTAATGTTGGTTTATATTTAATCGGATTAATTCAAGATTCAAGAATTCCAATTCATTGTAAAGTGTTGTCTTTGGCAGCGAGTGCAGCCTTGTATATGGTTATGGCATGTAAATATCGCACAGGTAGTAAGAATTCTATTTATTTACTGCATAAAGGAAGTTATTCAATTGGTGGAAATGCTAACGAGGTTGAAGACGTTTTGGATTTTTATAAAGGTGAAGTTGATAATAAATTCTCTGAGTTAATTGTAGGTAGAACTAATTTAACAAACGAAGAATTAAAGAAAATTAGACGTAATGAAACCTATGTTTTAGGAGAAAAGGCTTTAGAGATGGGATTTATTGATAAATTGGTTTAATTAATCATAATATAATAATAATTGATTGGAGAATTGAAATATATGCGTATTTTTAACAATGAATCTATGTGGGATGCTGAGAATCAAAGATGGTATGATACATATTATATTGATGGGCAACAAGTTAATGAAGAAACTTATCATGAGCAATTTGAAGTTGAAATGTTGGTTGCAGATGATGAAATGGAATTAAAAGAAGAGTTTTGTAAATGTTGCAATTGTGAAACTGAAGATTGTCCAAATTTTAATTGCACGTGCAATATGGACGTAGAAAATGGTAATGTTGGTGAGGATGAAGAATTGAAAGAGGTATGTGAGTGTCCTATTTGCACAGGTAAAGAAGAGGCAATGGAGTTATGTTGCTATTGTGAAGAGTGCTTGGAAAATTATATGAAAGAATCTATTGAAGAATGTTTAGAAGTTATTTTTGATGATTCTTGTCCAGAATGTAAGATTGACAGTGTTTTAAAATTAGCATATAAATGTTTGGAGTTAGGGAAACAGGGTACTAGGCAAGATGTAATGGAATATTTAGAGAAGTAGAAAAGATTTAATAAGATATAAATATTTATAGGTGTTTAAACTCCTTTATTTTGATAATAAAGGAGCTAATTATGTCTATAAGTAAAATTTAAAGGAAGTGACTTAGTGGCAAGAACAAAATCTGTGGCAAAAACTACATCTTTGCCACAAATTAAAGAAGATAAAATAATATTTAAATGTGTATGTTGCACTCAAGAAAAACAAAAGGAGAAAGACTTCTATAAATCAAATTCTATAATCCTAAAGGGAAATGATCATAGGATGGTTGTGTGCAAACAATGTGTAATTGAATTATACTCATTTTTAGTTAATAAATACGAAGATACAAAGATTGCATTGTACTTTTTATGTAGATTATTAGATGTATATTTTGATTCAAACTTATATCCAAGTGTAGCACAACAAGCTACAAATGGGAATACTAACATAGCAGGTATATATTTTCAAAAGATTAACAGTCTTCCTCAATATAGTTCAAAAACATTTTTCGACTCTACTCTTATTGACACAAGTGGTGAAAAAAATATATTTGAAACTATAGAAAATGTCGAATGGACAGAAGAAGATAAACGCAACAAAGAAGACGTAATTCGCATGGTTGGATATGATCCATTTGAAAATGAAAACCCCTTAGACCAAAAAGGATTATACAATTCTCTAGTTGATATGTTAGATGAATCAACTCTAGAAGATTCTTTTAAATTACCAATAGTCATAGAAATATCTAAGAGTTTTAATCAAATAGATAAAATTAATCAGGCATTAGCGTTAATGACTAGTGATATTGATTCTGTACAAAGTCAAGTTGGCGGTATTAAGTCATTATTTGAAGCAAAAGATAAAATGTATCGTGCTATCCTTGCGATGGCAAAGGATAATGGTATATCTGTAAACCATTCAAACAAGAAATCCAAAGGGGCAGGTACATTATCTGGAATTATGAAACAATTACAAGAAAAAGGTTTTATGGAAGTTGAAGTTAATCTCTATGATATTGAAACTTGTGATGGTATGAGACAAGTTGCAGATATAAGCAACGAAAGTATAAGAAAACAACTACAATTTGACGAAAATGATTATACGGCAATGATAAATGAACAAAGGGAAATAATTGAAAAATTGGATTCCAAAAACATAGAACTAGAAGAAGAATTAAGATTATTAAAAATAAAGAGTGGTGGCATCATTAGTGAATAATAAAATGATGTCACAAAGAAAAATAGATGGATATTTAAAACTTGCAGAAATAATTCAATGGGGCAGAAAGTGGCCTTTGCGATTTATAGAATTAGTGTTTGGAATTGATCTCTTAGATTATCAGAAATATGTTTTAATGGAAAGTTGGAAGACTCCTTTTTGTGTTTGGTGTATGGGTAGAAATGCGGGTAAAACAACACTTGGATCTCCTTTTATAATGGCTAAATCTTTATTGATACCAAATTTTAATTCATATATTTTGGCTGGTGTCGGAAGTCAGAGTCAAGAAATGTTTATGAAAATAGAGAATATTGCCAAAAATAATATTGCATCATTTACTGGTTTAACAGATGTTTTTTTAAATGAAACCGTTAAATCAGCAGCAAATACAGATGGATTTACTCATAATCCTGCAAGTTTTAAATATTCTCTATATAATGGAAGTACAACACATTCTCTTAATGGTGCTGTCGATTCAAATCGCTCAAAACGCTCAAATTTAAATTTTTATGATGAGTCAGGATTTGCTTCGGATGAGTTATTTACAACTTCTGAGCCTTTTACAACTCAAAACGCAGACTTTAAGCTCGGTGGAGATATTGATGTAACATTATACCCTAAACAATTTCCAAACCAATTAATATATGCTTCTTCAGCTTCTAGTATAGATACTTATTTCTTTAGAAAGTATAGAGATTTTAGTAAGAAAATGTTTTTAGGAGACAAACGATTTTTTGTCGCAGATATTAGTTCAGACATAGTTATGAATGCAACATATAATGGAAAGATATATCCAGTCGCATTGTTAACACAAGATAAAATTGACTCCGCAATGAGAGAAAACAAAGAGAAAGCCCTCCGAGAGTATAAAAATATCTTCACTACGGAGGGAGGTAATAATCAAATTATTAAACGTTCAACTATCATTAGAAATTCAGAATTAAGAGTTCCTACTTTATATAATGAAAATAAAAGTAAATTCGGGATCATGTATGATCCGGCACGTTCTTACGATAATAGTGTATGTATAGTTGGGGAATTTATATGGGACGAATTGATTGGATATAAATTAAAAATAAGTAGTGGTGTTAGTTTTGTTGATATTGGTAAAAAGAAAAAAACTCCGATGAGGACTCCTGAACAAGTGGATTTAGTCAAACAAATGATACTTGATTATAATGGGAGGCAATCTGCTGATTATGAAAATCTTGAAGTATTAGGGATTGATTCAGGAGCAGGTGGAGCTGGTGTGAACATTGCTGACTATTTTATGGAAGATTGGATTGATAAACAAGGCAATAAACACAGAGGTTTGATTGATAAGATTGAATCAGCAGATTACGTATCAAAATTTCCAAATGCTGTTGATAAACTAAAATTAGTGTCGCCTCAGAAATACAAAAAGCAGTTGTTCGAGGCATTGATCGAAATGATGAATTTAGATTTAATTTCTTTTCCAGAAACATATGATGGGAAGGGTTACTTAACTTTCAATAAAACAGAAGGGGAAGGAGAAGAAATTAAATCAGAAATACATAAATTGTCATTTGAAGAAGAAATGGCTTTAATACAAATTGATCTATTAAAAGAAGAACTTGTTAACATTTATAGGTTCGAGAGTTCAAATGGAAATTGCAGATATGATTTACCAGCAGACAAAGCACATAAAATGAATGATGATAGAGCTTATGCATGTGCGATGTTAGCATGGCATTTATCAGAATTAAGGAGAAAGAATATTACTGGCAAAAAACGCAAATCATCCAACATTGCCCAATACCAATTCTACAACTAATAAATAATAAATTAATAAAACCACAAGGAGGTGAAAATAAAAATTGCCAAGAAAGAAAAAAGATACCTCTTCTTCAATATCAACTTCTCAAGATTCAACCAAAAAGAAACGAGAAATAGATATATCTGATTATAGAAATATTACAGAAGGAATGCAATATGTAAAAATATCAGAAGGATTATACGCACTTCAATGGAAGAACATTGATACAAAGCTCCAATACACTAGGCAAGATATAATAAATTTAATTGATAATAAAAATGTTAAAGGATTACGTCAAGTTTCTAGATATTTTTGGTCTCATAGTGGTATGTATAAAAGATTAATTAATCATCAAGCAAATATGTTAACTTATGATTATTTAGTTCTTCCAGCTAAACAAACATATCGCAAGCTAAAAGATACGAAATTTACTACATACTTTGATAAATCTTTAAACTTCATAGATGATTTATTTATTAAAGACACCTTTTCAAAGATAAGTGAATTGGTATTTGTAAATGGTGCGTTCTTTGGGTATCTAAGGGAATTAGGTGATACTAAAGCAATTCAAGAGTTGCCTATAGACTATTGCAGGACTAGAGCGAAGGTTGATGGGGTATATCAAGTTCAATTTGATATACGATATTTCAATACATTTAGAAATATAGAAGAAAGACAAATTATGATTGATCAATATCCATCTGAATTCTTGGAATTTTATATTGATTACTTAAATGGCAGAGAAGGTCAATTAACTGAGCCTTGGTTTTATGATTTAAGTCCAGAATATGCAATGTGTTACCAATATGATGATTTTGGAGTACCATTCTTTGTTGGTATTTTTGAAGATTTAGTCGAACTTGAAGAATATAAATCTTTGAAAAAAGTTAAGACGAAAATGGATTTAAAGAAACTAATTGTTCAAAAATTACCTATGAATGAGGAAACAGGAGATGTTCTTCTTGAACTACCTGATGCACAGGCATTACATGCAAATCTTGTTAAAATGTTACAAGGTAATGATTATGTAGATGGAATTTCTTCGCCCTGTCCAATCGATGCATTAAATCTTCAAGACAATTCTAGTAAAGCTCAAGAAGACACTTTACTTTTGGCAGAACGCACATTATTTACTGATGCAGGATTCTCACAAAGTATATTAAATGCCACGGGGAATTTAAGTTTAAAAATATCGGTACAAAATGATGAAGCGATTTCATTTAGATTGTTAGATTTTTATACTAGATGGCTCTGTAACAAACTTTCATATGTAGTTCCAACTAACAATTATAACTTTGAAATATTTATGCCACCAATAACCTATTACAACAGAGACGAAATGGTGAAAATGTATACTACCCAAGCAACATATGGATATATGAAATTATTACCCCCTGTGGTGTCAGGAACAAAACAGTCTACAGTAATAAATATGATATATTTTGAGGATTATTTAGGGTTAGATAAACTACTTAAACCTCTCCTTTCGAGTCACACCACTTCAGGAGCAGATGGAGGTAGACCTAATTCTGATGAAACTAATTTAACTGAAGCAGGTTCAGCAACAGCAAATAACGGAGGCAATGAGGGCAGAGCATGACGAATTTTATATATTGTTTCGATGAGCAATTAAAAAATGAATTGCTTTCTAAAGGTTATCAATTAGTAAGTTCAAATTTTAATAAACATATTTTCATTAATAATATAAATATAAAATTTGAATTCTCTAATGTAGATAAGAAAAAATATTGTTTTAATAATAAGATGATATTTTAAAATTGAGAGGAGGTGAAAACACTTGAATAAACCAGAATTACAAAATATATCTTTAGCAACTTCATTTGAAATAGATGATACTTTTGATTCAGATAAATTTATAAAAATGCGATTAAGGGTGTGCCACGACAAAAAGAATCCAAATTCATCGTACTTTGAAGTTTCTGATATGGAGAATGCAAAAGAATCAATATATAACATTCCTATTCTTGCTAATGTCATATTTGATGAGAATGGTGAACCTCAATTTTGTGGTCATGATATGTCAATCGAAGAAAGCAAAACCAGTGAGGGAGAATATAAATTAATATATCAAGAAACCCCAATTGGAGTTGTACCTGAAAATTGTAATCATACAATTGAAGGGTTCAATGATAAGAATTATGTTTTTGTAGATTGTTACATATGGAAAGGGTATGCAAATTACGCCCAAGATATTATTGAAAGAGATAACGATATTAAACTTTCAATGGAAATTCTTGTAGACGAGTATTCTTATAATGCAAAAGAAAAATATTTTAAGATTTCAGACTATAGATATACTGGTATTACATTTTTAAATAAAGATTTTGGGACAGGTATGGAAAATGCATTAGCAACAACAGGTACATTCTCAGAAAGCAATTCTAAAGAAAAGTTTATTATTATGATGCAAGAGTTGAAAGAGACTCTAAATCAATATAATATAAATAATTCTGTAGAAGAAGGAGGTAAAGTTTTGGACGAACAAATTGTAGAACTTTTAGAAAAATTTAATTTCACAACTGATAATCTACCGTTTGATATTGAAGGAATGAGTTTTGAAGAATTAGAAACCAAATTAAATGAACTTAATACTGAGAATTTTGAAGAAGTAGTTGAAGAAAATACTACTGAAGATAATACGGAAACAGTCGAAACAGAAGTATTTGAAGAAGAAATTGTAGAACAAGAAGAAATAGTCGAAAAGTTTCAAAAAGTATTTGAACTTTCTCATTCAGACATTAGATACGCATTATATCAGTTACTCTCCCCTGTCGAGTCAGAAGATAATGAATGGTATTACATAGACCAAGTTTTTGATGTTAAATTTGAGTATGAAAATTGGGATGGGACTAAGATATTCCGTCAATTTTATACAAAAGATGGTGACAATGTTTCTTTTGATGGAGATAGAATTGAAGTATTTCAAGAGAGATTAACAAAAGAAGAAAAAACCATATTAGACGCAATGCGTAGCAATTATGAGTTATTGAAAAATGATTTTGAAAAAGTAAAATCAGAAAAAGAAATCATTGAATCTGATTTTACTAAATTAAAAGAAGAAAATGATTCATTGAAAGAATTTAAGCTCCAAAAAGAAAACATAGAAAAAGAAAATTTATTTTCACAATTTGAGGGATTAACAGAAGAAGATGTTTCTGATATTAAGGCAAAAATGAACGAATACTCAATTGAAATTTTAGAAGAAAAACTTTTTGCGGTTTGGGGAAAGAAAAAGATGGAGCTAGAACAAGGGAAAACTTTCTCTAAGAAAAATAAGGATAAAAAAGATAAGTTAGTGTTTTCTATTGTAGATGGAGACCAAGATGTAGATGCTCCAATCTATGTAGATATTATAAATAAGTATAAAAAATAAATAATAATTTGAAAGGTGGAATAATTAAATGGCTACTTATAAATTAATTCCTGATGGTAAATATGCTGTATGTGAAACTCCTCGTGTATTATCTAGAACAACTGGAGATATCAAAAACCAATTCGCTTTAAATTCAACAGATTTCGCCTCGACTCCTGCACAAAATGGCATGTTACTTGTTGTTAACGAATTCGCTGAGAAAATTGATCTTCCTACTGCTATTACTGATTATGTTTATCTTCACAATTCCCCTGTAAAAGATTATGAGGGGCTTGGCAAAGAAACTGTTGCTGTAAATTTAGGTGAAATGCTTCCTGTGATGTACAAATTTACCGTGGGGGATACCATTATCACTAACGCAGTGTTAGTTGACGATGCTGTTTATGCTGACGTTCCTGCTATTACTGCTGCAATCAGTGCGACTGCTGTTTATGGAATTCCTGATGCAAGTGGTTTAATTAAATTAATCGCTTCCCCCGGTGGAACAGAAGTAGTTGTTCTTAAAGCTAAAGCAGTTACTACTCTTGCTAATGGAAGAACTGCTATCAAATTTGTTGTTACAATTGCTTAATTAATTAAATATAATTTGAAAGGAGAATAAAATAACATGAATGAAATTATTAAATTAAAACAAATGGCTATCGATGTTTATAATAAAAAACCAGTATCGTCTTTCTCTGTAATTGAAACCGAGGGAGCATTAAGAAAAGAATTAAATGATATGATCAAAACCGATGGGAAAGTTGATTTTTATAAGTTTCAAGCAAATAAATGGATGGTATTTCAAATTATTTCCGAGTCCGTAGATGCTGTATTGCCTCAAAAAGTTCTTTCTGTTTTGGATAAATATTGCGAGACAAAACAAGTTGCTCAAGGTGATAAAATACGTTTTAAAGTTAAAAAGGGTGTTGCAAGAGTTAAAAACTTCATTACAAAAGTAGGTGCTGGTTCAAATTATGAAGTAGCACAACTCGATAGTGGATATCTAGATTTGGTCGCATATGCTCGTGGTGGTGGAATTTTAGTTGAATTGGAAAGATTTTTAGATGGTACAGATTCTTTAGTTGATCTTTATGATGCTTTAATGGAAGGTTTAGAATATCGTATTTATATGGATATTCAAGATGCTTTAAAAGCATTAACATCCTCTGTTCCTGCTAACAACTATAAAACTCATGCAGGTTTTGATGCTACTAAAATGAAAGCTCTTATTAATGCTATTCGCACATATGGTGTTCCAAATTTATTCTGTACACCTACTTTTGCTGCTTCCGTTACTCCTGACACTAATTTCATTGGTGATGCAGATAAAGAAGACGTAAGAAATCAAGGCTATATCGGAAGATATGCAGGATGCAATACTATTCTTATGCCACAATCTTATTTAGATGAAACAAATACTACTGAAGTTCTTGATAATCAATATGGTTATGTAATACCTTCGTTAGAAAATAAAATTATCAAATTAGCATTCGAAGGAAATTCAATTATGGAAGATGTTAGGAATGCAGATGGCTCTATGGAGTTCCAAATTTATAAGAAGTTCGCAATTGGAACGGTATTCGTAAATACTCTAGGGATTTTCCGTAACACAGCTCTCTAATTTTTATAGTAAAATAATGTTCATGGAGATATGGAATGTTGTGAGATGTACCCTCTATCTCCTTTAAAATTAGCTTAATGGAGGAATCACTTTGGTTGCCAAAAAAAGTTTGATAAAGGATACAGATTTAATTCCTGTTTGGAACAATAGTCGTGGTGATTGTGGTTACACAGTCAACAATGGAAATTTTCATGTTAGACGTACATGGGTTTTGCCCGGAAGCGTACAAGAAGTAGAAATGAAAGAGTTAAAATCTGCTATGAATGAAGCAGGAGTTAGGGAATTATTTGAAGTTTATAATAAAGAATTAGGTAAGTATGAAGATGGGGAACTTTTGATAAAAAATGATTTAGCAAGAGAAAAACTTGATTTACAACCACTTGGTAAATATACATTTGATAAAAAACAAATTATAGATTTACTAAATAATAAATCTGTCAATTATTTAGAAGAAGTGCTTGAAAACTGCCCCAATGCTACATTAGATAACATCGTTCAAGAAGCGATTAATATTTCTTTAAGTGATATTCTTAAAATTAACTTGATTAAAAGTTATAGTGGAAAAGATATTTTGCCAGTTATTCAACAAAAAAATCTAGAATCTACTCCAGTTAAACCAGTTATTAAAAAAGATGAAGGAACTCGATCAAAAAAGGGGTGAGTATAGCAGATGTCATCTTCGTATGAATTAGTTTTTGATGCTTTTACCTCTAAGATAAAGGATAAATTATTTAGTGAATTACCTCAATTAGATGCAGAAGATCAGATGATTCAATTACTCAATGATAGTTTGATATTTTTTAAGTATCCTAAAATTAATGTATATGATAAAGATGACGAAGCAAAAATATTCAACCAAACTTTATCATATCATGAAATTCAAATAGTTTCTCAATTAATGGTAGATGCTTGGATTAATAGACAAATAAATACTATAGATATTATAAAGCAAAAATTCACTGATAGAGAATTCAAAATGACAAGTCAAGCTGCTCATCTAGAGGCATTGTTAAAAGTAGCAGAAAAAAGGTCTGGAATTTGTAATAGGTTGATGAAAGACTATTATAAAATTTCATCCCAAAGACCTGACTACTCAAAATTGGCAGGTAATGTAGAATGAGTTGGAAAACTAAATTAGATAGTCGTTTACAAAATGATTCGATATTACATGATTATATTAATGAATTTGATACATATCTTAACGATGCTACGAATGCTTTTGATGTTAATATTAATTATTCAAGTTCAACTATTAAAATGGTAATACAAAATGCGTCTACAGTAGACAAAACAACTATCGTTAATGATGAAGTAATGATTGGTTTAACTTCTTTGATTGATGTTGTAGTGGTTGGTGACGTAATAACTTGGAAAAATGAAGATTGGATTGTAACCTCCAAAGACAATAAAGCTATAGATAATTGTCATAAAGTTTACATTCAAAAATCCAACAACACCCTCCTCTTCTACCCTTCTCAATCCAATGAAAACCAAATTTCAAATGAATTGATTGAGATTCCTTGTATTGTTGGAAAAGGTAATATCAATCTAGACACAAACAAATTTTTATCAATCCCTGCTGATGAAAATTTAATCATTTGTCCTAATAATAGTAATTCAAGTTATATTAATGAAAACACAAGGTTTATATTATCTGGTAGTGCTTATGTTGTGCAAGGAATTGACAATATTTCTAATGTTGGATTACTTAATATTAGAGTAAAACAAGATCAAATTAGTGCTGACGATAATTTAGAATTAGGAATTGCAAATTATTGGAGTAATCAAAGCATTAAAGAAGTATATATTTTAAACGGTACTTCTGCCTCTTTGCTCTATACTAATGCTACATTGCAATTAGATATAGAATGCAAAGATAATGGTTTGATTGTTGAGAATCCAATTGTTAGTTACATTTCAGATAATACTTATGTTTGCACTGTTGATAAAAATGGTTTGATAACTGCTAATGGTACAGGCGATGCAATAATTACCGTTTCTTACGGTACTGCAAGTGCTAGTATTACAATTCATAGTGAAATGGTTGTAAATGATAATTACAATATAGTAATTACACCAACTGATGATATATTAAAATTAAGTAGAAGTATTTCATTAACGGCACATGCAATGAAAAATGGAGTGGAAGATTTAACTAGACATTTTGTTTGGAGTTTGTCTAATATGGATGGTAGTTCTAATGTATACGCAACAATAACTCAAAACGATAACGTTTGTGTTGTTTTGGCTAATAGTTTAAGTAGTGTTGCTAATAAATATGTAATTGTAAGATGTGAATTAACCACCGATAAT